>Ga0105240_10000146_pt1 | contig 143414 bp, 232 predicted proteins | sample KBSC54metaG_FD_80426 | JGI IMG/M metagenome (GOLD analysis project Ga0105240, IMG submission 80426) | Corn rhizosphere microbial communities from Kellogg Biological Station, Michigan, USA - KBS C5-4 metaG | ecosystem: Host-associated > Plants > Roots > Rhizosphere > Soil | place: Michigan...
CGGTCTTCAGGTCGATCAGGTAGATCGTGAAGAAGTCTGTCCAGGGGGTCCGGGTGACGAAAAAAGTAAACGATTTAGGGGCTTCGTTCATCCCACGAGTCTTCGGAAATTCGCGAAGATCGTTTTACCGTCTCCTTGAACGTGTTCGGGCATCGAGCCGCCTTCAGAAGCAGGCACCATGCTGGCGGCGGCTTTGGCTTTCACTTCGATAGGATTGATCACGTGCATGAATGACTCAGCCGTGATTCCAGGATCGCGACCGAGGATCGTGTCCATGGCTCCTGCGGCAGGCGGCGCGCCAGGCGTCACCGTGGGAGCACCAGCGGGTGGCGGCTCAGGTTTCGGCGGCTGTGGGACGGCGGAGGGATCAATCAGTTTGAAAATGTTGGGCGTCACGTCCGGCGCAACCAGGGCGGCGGTCGGAGGAATCAATTCTTCACCGTGGGCCAGCGTGGATGGTTCAGCGGGTGAGCCTGCGTTCAAATTCGGCTGTTCACGCATTCCAGGAATCTGGCCGGTGTTGAACGGGTCAATGCGTTTGGCGTCGGCGGGAATGATCGCTTCTTCGTCGCTCTCAGCCACGGTGCCAATGATACCGGCAATAACGGAACGCTTGCGCGCCGCCGCCTTTACCAGTTTTTCCTGCTCCTCGTCTTCGGGCGGAAGGCGACGGGCCGGTGATGCCGGTTTGGGCCGGGCAGTCTGGACGGGCGGGGAATCTTCGCGAACGGGTTTCCGTCCGATGATTTGATCAATCATGCTCATGGCGGCATCACGTGGGGTCGTCCGATAATTTCCCTGACGGCGTCGTTCTCATGTTCAGGCGGTTCGACGCGCTCGGGTTCAGTGGTGTCTTCATTGCCGGTTGATCCTAGCTCGATGGCTTGGTCCACCATACGGGCCAGTTCGATAGCTCCATCACGGCCAATGGCGAAGACAAGTTTCACGGACTTTTCGTTGTCCATTTCCATGAATCGACGAACCACTTCACCCTTGTTGCCAGTCTGCCACATGTTGGTGATTTCGTCGATCTCCGCATCTTCTGGCGCAGCAACAGGAGCGGCTTCTCCGGCAGGAACTTCAGCCTGATTAGGCTTTTCCTGCGGTTCTTCCTGCTCACCACGTGCTTCGCCAAGAATCTGCTTGATGGTGCTATCCATACGCCCTAATTACGCGGGCGCGTCGGCAAGAACGTAACGTCCCAAATTGTCAACCGGAATACCGTTGCCGCCGAAGCCAGCGACTTTGGGAACGCGGAGAGCAAACTGGCGGTAAATTGGGTCCTGCCCGTAGCGACTGGCCACCTGGCGCATGACGCGCACAGACTCAATGTCAGCGAGCTGGCGCTCGGACCCGGTGACGCTGGTTTCGACTTCCTGATGTTTTAGCACAGGCGGGTTGCATTCGAGATCGAGCTGCACCTGGGGCTGGCCGTCGAGATTCAGGAAACCACCAAATCGGGCGCGATTCATGTAATCGCAGTGCTCCTCACCGAACTTGCCGAAGCGCGCATCGAAGTAGCCGATCCGATTGATGACCGGGCGAGTGATCGACATCATGATGCCGGTCATGCGCGGGCACATCTTTACGCGGTAGCCTCGGGAGTTCACCGTCATCCAGCGATAGCTGTCATGGTGGGTGAAATCGCAGAAGGAGAACATGCCGACTTCCAGGTCGTCGTGGGCCTTGCCGTAAAAGTTTACAAAATCTCCTAGCACGTGGAGATCGTCATTGAGCAGGCACAGGTGATCGCACTCGCTGTCAAAAAACCATTTGAGCGCCCGGTTCGAATTGCCCGCCACGCCCAGGTTGGTCGTGCCCATGAACACACTGACATCCTTGCCAAGGTGAGGAGCGCGATACTCCAGCGCCAGAAGGTCAGGGCGGCTGATGCCTTTTTCCTGGGTGATGTCGCCAGGCCGGAGAAAGGTTTCTGTCCCGTCGCGCTGGCCGCAGTCTTCAAAGATTGCCAGCGGATAGTCGGGACAGAATTTCGTCAGTCCGGTCAGGGTTTCTTTCAGTGCGTGTACACGGTTGTACGTAATGATGGCGATGGCGGATTTCATGGGTTAGGTGGCCGGACCCGAGATGGCGGCCTTGAGGTTTTTACCGACTTTGAATTTCACGACGCGGCGCGCCGGAATCTGGATAGGGCCAGCTTCAGGGTTGGCCGGATTGCGACCGACGCGTTCCTTGCCCAGGCGGACTTCCCAGATGCCGAAGCCCCGGAACTCCACACGGTCACCGCGTGACAGCGCGTCCTGGACTCCGCCCAGGAAAGTGTCGATCACGGTTTCCGCTTGTTGTTGGGAAATGTTGAGTTTGTCGGCGAGTGCCTTGATGGCGTCAATTTTTGCGAAGGTGTTCATTTTATTTCTTTCGTGCTGGTTGCTGTCCTTGTAAGAACGCGACGGCGATGCGCGCAGATTCTTCCGGCATGACAGCCACGTCGGCATTCAGGCGCAGGACGAACCAGGAGCAGCGAAAAATAAGAAAGATTCCCCACACGAGTTTGACGCTGACGTTGACCAGCAGGAAAGCAATCAAACCTTCTGTCGTCGGGTTGCCGAAGATTTTCCAGTAGATGAAAGTCACCCACAGCATGGCGATCAGTACCAGGAAGGTCCAATCCGCGTTGGTCCACCATCCGGCTTGTTTCAGCGCGGACCATTGGGACATGGGTTGCTGAACAACCACCGTGGACTGCGTCGGTGGTTGTTTACCTTCGGGTGTGGGGATTGCGTCGGCCATAAATCAGGCTTTGGTGAAAGTGATCTGGGCGTGGGCGCGGATCAGGTTGATACACTCGTCCACGTTCACGATGCCAATCGGGAGATACCAGGAGGGGCGGCCACCCTTCTCACCGGTCTCAGGCTTCAGGGATTCCTTCAGTTCCTCGGCGGGATTGATGAAGCGCAGGCGCAGCGGGGAAGCCTGGTCCACAGCAAAGATCATGGATTCGTTGCCGACCGAGGTCTTGTCCTTGTGCCGGAAAAACGTGCCGTCGTCCTTTTCAACGCGGCGGAAATTTTCATCCATGAAACTCATCACTTCTTCTTCGTCCTCGCTGGAGAATGCGACTTCGGAGATGCGACGCGTGGGGCGCACAACGGGAACGCGGGCGTGGCGCGCACCCAGGAGTTTGTGGCTGATGGTGATCTCGCCCAGGCCGAAGTTGGATGCCTTCAGTTCGCACGCTTCCTTCACGCCGCAGTTCTCGCACGTGCGGTGGTGTTTCTGAAACATGATGCCGAAGCATTTGAAGCGGTCGTTGCGGACTTCAGGAACTGGAATGTTGCAGGTCGTCAGCGCGTCGATGATTCCGGGGTTATCTTTGAAGTGATCGAATTGGTGCTGCGCCGCCAGCATGAGCGCCCGTTTGCGGGTCATCTCGTCGATGCTGCGCGGAATCTGCACTCCAAAAAATTGAACAAGGGTCGCCATCGCGGCGGCATAGCGCGGTTCTTCTTCCTCACGGTTCATCTTCATAAAAATGCACTTCTCTTTGATTGTCTCATGGACCTGGCGGAACTGTTCAACGCTGATACCGATGCCTCGGGCCAGGTGTTCGTAGCGAATCCGCACGCGAAGCTCGCTGTCGGCTTTCCTGCCGATCTCGGCTTCCTGGCGGGCATAAAAAAGAGCTTCTTCGTTGGGCGAGAGGAGCTGGCTGAGCACCCCTTGCTCCAGGTAATTGAGGCGAGTTGAGACTTCTTCCAGCAGCTCGCGGAAGGCGGAAGAATCGTCGCCGGAGTCCATTTCGGAAAGCTGAACGTTCGCGTCTGGGTCGTCGATCCTGACCTCCATGGGGCGACTGGAAACCTGTTCGCCGTTGTTCACGTGGCGCTGGCCCTTGGGCGGCGGTTTGACGCCGGTACGCTTTTCCGTGAAGCGATATTTCTGCACCAGGCTGCAAACGTGATTAGAGATCGCGGTTTTATACTGGGCGAAGTACTCACTGCGAGTGCGACTTCTTCGCAGCAGACCTTTGTTGTTCATCTCGGTCGTCTTCAGCCAACATTCGGCCACCAGCTCCTCGAAGTGCAGTTCCATGCACGACGGGTCCACGTAGCCCGCCACCACCTTGTTGATGATATTGCCCATGTCCTGGACCATTTCTTCGTACACGGGAGGACGAAGCTCCGGGTTCGCAAAGATCAGGAAGAACCTGTGCGACGGAGGCAAGATGGCTGATTGCCAATCAGTGAGTGTCGTCATATACGTCATATTCACCGGACCGGCGAGGGTCTTGGATTTCCACCATTTCGTTGTAAATGTCAGTTGCAGTTCGGGCGTTCTTGCCATGCCGTCCGCCCACTTCGGCGACCGAATCGGGGTCTTTGTCCCCGTTGTCGATCTCGTCGAAAATTCTTTTGGCTTCCACCAGGCTGTCGATCTGGGAAATGGTGGGTATCTTGATGCGCTTACCGCCGTGAACGGCAACGAGATATTTGCCATGCTCGTTCCAGGTGAATGGGGTGTTCGCCGCATCGAAAAGTGACACGAAATCTGTATAACTGTACGCTGCCCGGACCAGGTCTTCTTCCGTGAAGGGAACGCGAATTTTTTTATACATCTGGTCGCGCATCATGACCAGGGCGGAGGAGTAAAAGAATTTGGAAAGTTCAATCGAGATGCCGTAGGCGTAGGCGGCACCCTTGATGGCGGATTGCTTGTCGTGATCTTCCTCCAGGATGCACTCAATCAGGAAGTGGATCGCGCCGATCTCCTGCGGGCTGCCCCAACGGCACGTCAGGTTCGCCAGGCGCGCCCGAGCTTCGGTGGCGAGGTCCTTCTTGTCGATCTCATGGTCCTCGCTCGGAAAGAATTTTTCCAGCGTGTCGCTGGTGACGTGATAGCGCTTGCGGAACTGATTCACCTTCACCAGCTCGCTGCGGAATGCGTTCTTGGCGCATTTTGAAAACCACGTGAATAGCTTGCCCTTCTTGCGCTGCCAGCGGAGTAACCACTTGACTACTTTCTCCTGCGCGGCAGAGACGAGGATGTCTATGTCCACAGTATAGTGGTAGCCTTCGTGGAGGGCGAGGCGCTGGAACATCTGAGTAGAGCCGACTACTATTTCTTCCAGAACCAGCATGGCTTCAGCGGTCTTGTTCTGGGCGTGGAGTTCTTTCCACTTAAGCGCCAGCGGTTCAAGGTAGCTGGCCGCGAAAAGGTGTTCGCCCTGGACAGTAGAGCCTGCTGTCTGTTGTTCTTTCGGAAGTTTGCCCATCGACTTAAGAGCCTACTTTAATCTGGTCACAAGTAACGAGATAATCTTTCAGCAAACTCTCAAGTTTTTTCTGACGGTCGTCATATCCGGGATACTTCTCGAAATGCTCCGAGAGGTTCAACGCGGAGAGTAACAGGCAGTAAACCGAGTTTTGGACATCATAGTGCGGCCACTTAGAAGAATCAAACTCCCGAGGTAGGCGCAGCGGCTGGCGTTCAGGCGGAAGTTCGCTTTCCGGCATTTCTGCCTCAGCCTGAGCAGCTACTTGTGACTTAGTAGAAGCTTCAGCTTCGGCTTCATCCTCCGGTTTTCCGTTTTTGGTAGCCTTGGAACCCTTCGCTGGCCTGACGGTTGAGGCTACTTCTGGTGCTTTGGCCTTCGGTTTGACCGGCGCGGCAGGCTTGGGTTTCGCCTGGGCTTTCGTTTCTTCAGCGGTTTCCGGTTTGGCAGCGCCTTTGCGCTTGGGCGCGGCCACAGGAGCTGTTTGAACCGGAGAAGCAGGCGGCGGAGGCGGAGCCACGGCGACCGGTGCCGAGATCGCCGCACGCAGTTCGAGATTTCCAGGTGCATTCTTCATGACGACCATGGCGACGCGCAATACCTCGTTTTTACCGAGCTTTTGCGCATCTTTCCCTTCAGCATGAATGGCTTGGGTGACGGCGACCACTTCCTTGGAGTAACACATTTTCTCTCCGAAGCGGCTGTCGATGGGCTGATTTTTGGGGCTGAGCAGCGGACCAAGCGCCGGGTCTTTTTCCAAAATCTGCTGAATGCGCTCGTAGCGCATCGAAGAAGGCAGCTTGGTTTGCTGCTTCTGTAAAACTTGAGCGGTGGTTGCCGACGACATAAAATTTGATTTAGCGGGACACTAAATTTTGTCCACAATTTTTTGAAAAAATGTTTACGCTTTCGCTTTGGTGTTTTCCACGAACTGTTTGGCAGAGCGCTGGAAAGCCTGGCGGAAGTCCAAAAGGTTCTCGGTGTAGGCCCCGTAGCGCGCCACCGTGCTGCGGAATTCCTGCACTTCGGGTTTGCGGGTGCCGAGCTTGATGGCACCCTTCTTCGTCTTTTCCACGTTGATCTGCATCAAGGCGTGGTGTAGTGCGGCCTTCTGCTGCGTGCCGTCCGCGTGGTTCCAGAAGTAATTGTCGCAGACCAGCAGGTAATGCGCCTTGGTCAGGGCTGTGAACAGCGGGGAAATCTTCTTGCAGACGATAGGTTTTCCCTTGGGTTCTTCCTCCTCGCCGTCCGTGTTGGTGCGAACGACGACCAGGCTTAATACGGTGATGTCCTGCTCGCGGATCGGGTTGAACTCCACGACGGACACGTCGGACAGCATTTCTTCAACAGCGTCCGAGAACTCTTTGTGCTCAATATACTCAATCATTTTACATCCTCATCTTCAAGAACGGGAGCGAGGGAGCGGCGACGACGCGGAGCGGGAGTGGTTTCTTCCGGGTCTGCATCTTCGCCAGTTTTTTCTTCGCCCGCAGGTTTATAGAACTCATCCAGCCCTTCAGTAGAGTTGGCTTTTTCAACGGCGACCTGCCACAGCTTGTCCAGGTCAGCGCGGTGCGCCCGGTAGAACGCGGGCCATTGCCACCGATCTTCGATCTCAGGGTCTTCGACTTTTTTCTTGCGGCGGTTGCTGCTGGCCGCGTCTTTAGTCGCTTCTTCATCGGGTTTGACGTTCTCGGCGAACGTGGTGGTCTCGATGCCGTACTTGCGGAACAGGAAGCGCACGGTGCCACCCTTTCCCTCGTCCTCGTCGCCACGGCCAAACTCGGCCACGCGCAGGAAGACCAGGCTGTCCAGGAGACTGAAGATGTTGTGGAGGCCGCCCTGCTCCTCGTCGAACAGCAAAACCATACGTGCTTCACGCAGTGGTTTGCGCAGGCGGTTTTTGATGGTCCTGAAGCCGACCAGGAATCCGGCAGCGAACTGCGCGCCCTTGACCAGGGTGTACTTGATCGGCACCTGGAACATGAATATGCGGTGGGTGGCGTAAAATGCGAGAGCCTTGCCGCCGAACGTGGAAAAATCCTTGTCCTGCGGCGTGCTGTAGCGAACCCGGTAACCACCGTTTCCCTGGTTGTAATTTGTCCTGACCTGGTTGGTGCAGACAATGGCCACATTGTGGCGAGTGATCTCGGCGCGCAGACGGCGGAAGCCTTCACTGATCTTGGCGGCAGCACGCGGATAATCCCGTTCGCCCCAATCGCGTTCCATTTCGTCTTTGGAGCTGGTGCCTGCGACCGTGTCCACGATGAGCATTCCGAAAACGAGTTCGTCGCTTTCGTCTTCCTCGATCTCCTTTTCCGCCTGGCGGATGATCTTGAGGAATTTGTCCACGGCGAGAAAGACCTGCTCGATGGTGTCGGTCAAACCGACCGCACAACCTTCCAGCTCGGTTTCTTCCGTGACCTCCTGGCCGTTCTCATCGAAGCGAGTGTCGCGGATGCCGAGCTTGAAACCCTTCTCCAGCGAACCTTCGTTGTCGATGTAAACCATGATGTGCCGGATGCGCTTGGTATCGACACGTTTCAGGGAGTAGATGAACCCCTGCTTGTTCACGACCTCGTAGATGTGATGCGCCTGGAAACGGCACATGGAGCGAATCATCAGGGCGCTCTTGCCGCAGTTTTCCAAGCCGAAAACTTCACTGATACGACCCATCGGGAACCCGCCTGTGAACTGGTCAAAAGGCTCGTTACCGGTGAGGACGATGTATTTCACGTCACCGTAAATGTCCTTGTCGCTCATTGTGAAGTCGAAGGTGGCTGCCCCGACCTTTTTAGGCCGGGACAGGTTCACCGACGAGACATACATCTCGGTCAGATTTTTTTGCTTCGCCATGACTACTTGCCTTTCTCAGTGAGACGGGCCAGACGGGACTGAAGGTCCGAAGCGTTTCCGCGTTTCGGAGTGGGCGCAGCGGCGCTAACTGCCGGAGGAGCGTCCTCCACTTTTTCACGAGTGACAGGCGCGTGATCTTTGCGTTCTTCCGTGACCGTCTCCTCATCTTCAGCGATAGGAGGTTCAGCGTGTGCAGCAGCGGCGCGGCGAGCGGGAGGGCGCGCAGGTTCGGCACTTTCTTCAGCCGGAGCTTCTTCCTGGGCCGCAGGAGCGGAGCGACGGGCAGGCGCGGGGCCAGCGGCAGCGACTTTGCGAGTCGGCGGAGGCGGGGCATCAGGCGAAGCGTCCTTTTGCAGGTCTTCGTCTGCGATTTGATCCTGGGCAGCCGGTGCTGTACGGCGCGCCGGTGCGGGAGCGGAGGCGGCAGGACGACGGGCAGGTGCGACTTCTTCAGCCGGAGCCTGTTCTTGCTGCGCTTCTTCAGTCGGAGCTTCTTCCTGAGCTGCGGGAGCGCTGCGGCGTGCCGGAGGCGGCGCGGATGCGGACGTGCGACGCGGAGGCACTGCTGATTCAGCCGGTTCTTGCGGCGCGGCTTCTTCCTGGGCCGGAGGGGCAGCGCGGCGGCTGCTGCGAGTTACGGGAGCGTCGTCAGCCGGAGTTTCTTCAGCCGGAGCTGACCGGCGATTACGTGCTGCGACATCGGCGTCTTCATCTTCACCGCTGAAGCGGGAACGACGGGAGCCGCCGCGATCATCTTCATCGCGGCCACGGTCATCGTCACGACCACGATCATCGTCACGACCACGGAATCCACCGCCGCGACTGCTGCGGCGCGAACCACCACGGTCGTCTTCATCCTGGCGACCTTTGCGGCCACCGTTTTCGGCGTATTCTTCGATCTTGATCGCCGCTTCCAGGAGCTGCTTTTCGCTCGGGATAATAATCGACGGTTTGCGCAGGCGTTCCCAAATCTTCGCGATGTAGTCGTCGAAGCTCTTGTCGTTGAGATCAAAAATTGGCGACGGGTCCGAACGTTCCAGGCGGACACCTTTGGCACCGTGGGTGGCCAGAAGGTTGCAGCCGGTTTCCAGATCGAGCAGGCCCCATTCGGACGGGTCCTTGCGGCGCGTGGTCGCCCACTTCTGGTACTTCTTGAAATCTTCCCAGGTGGTTTTGTACATGTCGAACTCGTACGGATTGAGCACTTCATTCATCGGGAGTTCGTCGATGCGACCACGGGCGTCTTCCATGTCGAACACCACGCACCAGAAACGGAAGCGCAGGACGCAGCGCGCCGAGTAGCCGAGATCGCGGATTTCCTTGGCGCTGCTTTCGTTCAGGCGGTCGGAAAGTTCGCAGATCGGGCACGCCTGGTCGGGATTGCCGCCGAAACCCTTCGGCGTGAAAGTCGGACAGGTGATGGGAGCTTTGTTCCACCAGTGTTGCGCGAGGCGCACGTACGGCATTTTGTCCGGTCCCATCTGCACAGGCAGGAGCCGGATGTTCCAAGTGTGATTTTCTTCGATTTTGACGCGGCGCGCCGTTTTGGAAAGAGATGATACGACTGCTTCATCTTCATCCAAATGCCGCATCAGTGCTGTGGGTCTAACGTCTCGGTCACTCATAGTTTTGATTTTTTAACAGTGGTTATTCTGGATCGTCGTTGATTAACTTTCGTTTGGTCGCTTCCACGGACCGCAGCATGTCCAGCTTCATCCGCAGGTTCTCCTGCATGTTGGACAATCTGCTCACGTAGCTCTTTAGAACGGAATAGTTGCGAGCCACTTCCGAGAGGTCCTTATCCTGGAGCACCGCCATCTCCAAAGCCTTCTCAGTCATCTTTTCGGCGAATTTGGTGCTCCAGTCTTGACGCAGTGCGGTGTACGTCTCCGCTTCCATGGCGGCGAGATCGCGTTTTGCGTCGCTGGCCGCGATGGCGGCGCGCTGGAGAGATTCGTTGATATATTCGATGACGACCGGCAGCTCGTTGGCGGCCTCCATCACGTCTTCATACCTCTTTTTGAAGAAGTATTCGGGATTGAGGACGATGATGTCGTTTTCGATTTTCTCTAGCACCGGCAGCTCAGGACGTTCAGGACGAGCCGGGCGCTTGGGAGCATCGGACTGGGTTTTGGCGGCAGCAGGCATAGGTTATTTTGTCGGCACCGGCGCGATAAGTTTTGGATTGCGACTTTCGGCCTGCTCGACCTTTTTAAGAACGTCATCGGGATTGATGTAATTCATGCAGGCGCAAATGCTCTGTGATGCGCCCGTGGGGCACTTATTTTCCGGGAACTTGGCCCACGCAAAGCAGGGACTGTGCGCGCAAACGCGCTGTTCCCAGATCGCCAGGTCCATGTAGTCCTTGTCGTAACCAATGCGGACAGCCGGATCGTGCGTGCCCCACATAGAGACGCACGGAACACGGAAGGCTTCAGCGATGTAGAGAGGAGCCGAGTCAAGACCCACGACGCAGTTCGCTTTAGAGATCAACTGCATCAAATTCCTGACCTGAGTCTTCCCCAGGAGGTTGATTACGCGCCCGCCACGCACCAGGTTGGTGCCCATCTCTAAATTGTTTACAAATTCTCCTGCCGTCATGTCCATGCTCGGCATCCGCTCGCGCAGCGCGCCGACAATCAGGACCGGGCGCTTGCGCGAAAGAGCTTCGATGACGTGCAGCCACATGGCGTACGTCGCTGACCGCAAGGCGCTGTTCGCGAAGGGAGCCACGACGTAGTAGCCGGTTTTGCGAAGGTCAATACCCGGTCGCGTGTTGTTGAACACCCAGAAGAAGAAATCGTCCAACTGACGCAATTCCTCTTTGGCGAGTTGGGCCACGGGACGTTTGAATTTCGGGTCCACCGAGGCCGGGTCAATACCCAAGCTGTGAAACAACGCGTCGTAAACGTTCAACTGATCGCGGTCCTCCGAGTACTCGGTGATGGTGTCAATGAACCAGTGGAAATTGAATTCGGCGAGATCGTTGTAGAGGATCGGTCCTACCAGCGGGCCTTCGTAGGCGATATATGGACAATGGTTGAGCACCGCACCGCGCTCCGCGTAGGCATAGCAGACATTTTTGATGTCGTTGCTTGTGACGTGGTTGAGGTAGGCCATGACGCCGGTGGTAAAGAGGAGATCGCCGATTCCACGGTCACGGTACCTTTCGATCAGGATTGATGAACCCGGCAGACGCACGCGTGAGGCTGATACCAGGGGACGGTACAGCGGTGAAGCTTGCAGGTCGGACATGGTTTCGATGTATTCCGAAAGCGGCTCCAGCGTGTCCGCATTGAGGATGTAACGCCGGTGCGGATTCAGCAGCCAGATTTCATCGTCAGATTTGCGGGCCATCACGGGTTTGTTTACGGAAACGATCACCCAACGGGCGTTATGTGGTATGCGTTCGCTCATGTTTATTGGAGAACCGATTTAACGGTGGACTTCTGATATACGGACGTAGCCTTGCGAGGAGCGTGGCCTGCGGTTGGTCATGGTGGCGCGCCGGTAGCGCACAACTTTCTGCTCACGGATGAGAGCGGACAGACAGGACAGGAGTTTGCCGCGCACCTGCCGCGATTTAGTTCGTTCCCGGACGCGTCGGCTCAAGTCCGAGATCATCCGCATTGTCTCAGTCAACTTTTCGCGGCGATTGCGGAGGTATTCCAGGATGTCTTCCGAGTAATCAACGTCACTTGCCATTGATCGCGAGGTATTGGTGAATCGTGGTTGGGATGTCCGCGAGTTCTGCCGCGCTCCAGGACCGGACCTCCGGCCAAATCTGATAGCGCTTGTACATGTGCGCGTTCCTCATGCCGGGTTTGACGTTCGGAAGCACGTTGCGGAGCCAGCCTTCGAAATCGTACTCGGGGTCATCGAAGTGACCGCTTTGACGATGCTTTTCGATGGTCTCCTCCATCGTTCGGCGCGTACTGGTGAAGTGAAACACTGTGGCTCGGTTTTCGTAATAAACGGGACCAAGCGGAGTGCGGCAATCGCGGAAGGTGCAGCCCTGTCCGACGTAGGAAATAACGCGGTCGGTGGCACCTTGAACGGGATAACCAGGGAATCCAAGCACGGGAGTCATCGGTAGCGAGATCGCCAGCGGGTTCGTGGAATCCACGAGTTCTTTGATGATCGCCAGTGTTCCAGTCGGCCACAGCTCATCACTGTCCACCACGCAGATTTTGTGAAATCCGCTTTGTCTCACCCAGGAGAGCGCGTCATTGCGCACGCGAGTTTCCACAGCGATGCGGTTATCACCAGGGAAACGGAAATCGGAAACGCAGAAGATTTTGGTGGCGGCCTTGGCACCTTTTTCTTGAAGGCGCGCCGCTGCGGCTACAACCTGGTCGATGTCGGTCTGCGGGGTTGGCTTGCCAGACCAGTATTCGTCAGGGATGCAGAAGAAAAAGTTTCTGACGCCCTCGTCAAACAGCCGACCGCAGACCTCATTCAGGCAAAGGTCATCGCGGGTGGCCTGGAGATAGGCGGCGTAATCCCCGTAAGGTTGTCCAGGTTCTCCAAGCTCGCCCTGGTGCCCGGCAGGACAGCCGCAGGGTCCGGCTTTGGGGCCGTCATCCACGGGAAAACCTTTGTGGCTGCGGTAATTGAACAGCATCTCACCGCGCTGCCAGCGAGCGGTGCTGGCGTGGTTGGTGTCGAAATCATCACGCGGTCGCTTGTTGCAGTCCGGGTGCATGTGCTCCATTAAAATGTGCTTGGCGTCGATGACGCGGCCCTCGCGGTAGGCGACTTCCGTGAACTCGGTGTCGCAGAACATGGATTCGTACTGCGGGTAGAAAAGGTAGCCGAAGCGATCGTACCGTTTGCGGGTGAGGATCGAGAGCACGCAGATGTTGTGGACGTAGCCGTCCTCCGTATGCGCGACCCAGTCCTCGTCTGTCCAGCCAGGTTTTAATGTAAACAATTTCTCGTCCCAGTCCTGGCAGGGGTTGAAGTCGTCGGCGACGGCGATGATCACTTTGCCGGTGGTCTTGGACGCGGCCAGATTCCATCCGCGAACGGAATTGAACGGAGCCTCATTTTGCACCACTACCGTTGCGTTTGGAACGGATTCCGCCGCTTTCAGGCACTCCGCGTTTCCGCCGTCCACCGCAATGACAATTTCGATTGGGTATTTTCCAGAGGAAGTCTTTCGCCACATTTCGGCGACGGACGGGATCAGTTGGGCACGAACGCTCGTGTAGGCCAGTGAAAAAATAGGTTCGCTCATATTTCAGTTCTACAGAACAGAATCTATGGATGACCTTAGTAAGAGACTGATTGAATGCCGCCTGGCAGCGCAGCAGGCAAATGCCGTTGCCGTCAAGGCCGCTCCTCTGATCGCTGCTGTGGCTGTTCTCCAGGAGTCGGTGAACGCCAACAAGCTGCTTTGCGAGAAGGTCACGTCATTGATTGAAGGGATCGAGAATGAACGAAAAAACAGAAGTGCTGACCCTGATGGTCAGAAAGTTCCAGGAGAAACACAACCGAAGTCCGCTTAGGATCGTGATTGCGCCGGTTGCGCTGGTCGCGCTCGGGATGAAGAAAAGTGTGGCTCCGACCTGGAATGGGATTCCCGTCGAGTGCCGATTATTCAAGGACGCGGAAGTGGCGTCCCGGTACGATCGAGCCAAGGTGAGCAGCCTGGGGATATTCGTGAAGGAAAATCGAGGTCGTATGCGCCTCGTGGCGTGTGACCTGAAAGGTTAGGCGGCCAGGGCTTCGGGATAGCAGATCGAGTCGATCCAATCTTTCCAGTTATTGTGGCCGAGCACCAGGAAGTCGTTGTGGGTGAGCGGCTGCGTCGGCGTTGCGGCAATCAGCCGATCCACTTCTTCAGACGATAGCAGGTTATTCTCACGGATGTATTCAGTCATGCTGCCAGGCCGGGCGATGGCACCTCGCATTCCTTTGACACGTTTGCGCCAGATGCCTTCAGTGAGCGGTTTACCGTTCCATTCCCAGTTCTGCCACGCACTTTCGGTCGAGATCGCCATTTCCTTCAAGCTGTCCATTACGGCTTTGCGCGTACGCTTGTGGACTTTATTGTCAGCCGGAACACTGGCGGGGTCGATCAGCCAGGCTTTCAAGGTGCTGAAGCGGTTGGAGGCGTAATCCAGGTGGCGTTGGTGGGCGCGGGCTTCCAGGATCACGATCAGCTTGAGTTTGTCTTCCGGCAGCTCGTTGACTTCCCAGGGCTTCATCGCGGTGCAGAAGAAGCAGGAGGATTTGCTCGGCACCGGCAGACCGGCCAGGGTGATTTCCAGCTCGCAGCGGGCGCGGTTCCATTTCCACTCCTGGAGTGGGAACCAGATGTCGTACTTGTCCAGTTCCTCGTCCTGGACGGCGAATGTGTTGCAGCGGGTGGCGCGGCGCAGCTCATGGGGAGAGAATTCGAAGCCGATGGCCTTGCGGACCTTGCCACCAGCGGCCCAGGTTTCCACGGCAGGCTGCCACGCGTCGATGTATTCGTTCATCGGCGAGATTTTCCATTTCGCAGAGCAGGTGTGGCCGCCATAGGCGATGGCCGCGAGCGACGTGTTGGTCAGGATGTTTTCGGTGATCGTGGTGTACTGCGGCCAGTGCTTGAAGTCGCGTGGTTGGTAGCGAACGATGGTGAGTTGCAGGCCCCAGACACGCATGAGCCATTCCTGGAGCACGGGGATGTAATCGTAGGTGGCTTGACGCTCGGCTCCCACGTCGGCGAACAGGATCAGGTCCGGGCGGATGCCGCGTTGGTGCATTCCCACGAGCATGGCGACTGAATCGACGCCGACTCCACAGCAGATGACGAGAGGTTGTTTCATGCCATTTTCCAATCAGAAGCAGTTTTGACACGTTCGCCGCGATCCAGACGTTCCTTGATGCTGGCTATTTTGAAGCCGTGACGAAAGTCGTGGCCAGTGGTGGTTTCGACACGGACGTACTCGGTCAGGAGTTCCGGGTTGTGTTCGCCTGCTACCATCAGCGCGTCTTCCGGGGCGAAGATGCAGAAGCAGCAGGACAGGCGGGGCATACCGAGATCGTAAGCGTAGTGATATTTCACGCCGCTTTTCTTGATGCAGTCCCAGACGTGAGTCAGGGTCCAGGCGTGAATCGGAAGCCAGTCGAAAACCTGGCGTTTGCCGTTGGTGAGGCGCTTGTTGACCTGGAAGGGCTGCTTCTTGGCGCGGGCCGGAGATTCCTCGGCGCGCAGACCCATGCAGTTCAGGACGCGCACCGGGCGGTCGAGGCTGACGTGATTTTCGATGAAATCGTTCACCAGGCTGGTCACCAGCTTGGCGACCTGGTCGCGCTTCTGGTCGCTCGTGCAGTAGCGGTTATTGTTGTCGGGCCACATGCCGCGTTCTTCAACTTGCTGAAGAAGATCACCGAGCACTCGGCTCACGATGTGCAGGTGCAGGCCGTAGTGCGCGCAGTGTTCCTTCGCGAGTTCGGCGGTGCCCTTCCATTCGACGCGACCGAGATCGCAGTGAACCGCGATCACTCGGTCCAGGACGCCCGCCGTTTTGGCGAGGCCGACCACGTATTCCATCATCGCCTGGCTGTCCTTGCCAGCGCTGGTGTTGATCAGAATCACGTCGTAGCTTTTCAGGTCCATAAAATCTTATTCCGGGATTTCGACGACATCGACGAAAATCTGGTAGTCCTTGCAGCTCGGAACATTCTTGCGCGTCTGGTGCCAGGAGCAGACGACGACTTTATCGAACTCAGGCTGCGGGCCAGAAGCCAGGCGGGTGATTTCTTTTTCGAGGCGAGTGATGTCTTGGTCTGCATGGTCTGCCCATTTAAGAACTTCGCCGTTGGCGATGTAATCGCGGTGCCATTGTTGGGACTGGAAGGAAGCGACGCGGCCTTGGCTGTCGGTGCGGATGAATTTTTCGCGGGCACCGGGAGCGTCGTTGACCACGGCGCGGTATTCAGCGGCTTTCTTGGTTTGATAGACCAGAGATTCTTTGGCGCGCATGAGGGCGTGAGCCTGATTGCCTTTGGTCAGGAGGGCGAAGCGGTAAAGGCGGGCGCTGGTGCGCTTGCCGATTTCGACGCCGTCGAGCAGGATGCGGACTTCGATTTTGCCGCTTTTGACTTTCTTTTCGATCTGGTAGTTGTTCATCACGCGTAAAATGTAAACATTTTCGCGTAAGTTGTCAATAGTCAAAGTGCAAATAGTTTAATCAATCTGCACAGGCGGAAAAAGCTGCATATTTTGGAGCTTTTCACGCAATTTGTCGATCCTGGTCTGGGCGTTATTGCGCTTCTGCTGGTCCAAAATGAGGGGCTGGAGCGGCCCTGGGATGGCTCCGCTGTACTTGGCCAGAAACTCGCCGTAGGTGTAACGCGCCTGCTCCAGGGCGTATTCCTTGACCCAGATCGAACCGGTCAGGTCCAGGTCTTCGGTCCGGTTCCAGGGGCCGTACATGAACACCCCGGCCTGGTAGCGCTCGATGGGGTTGTGGATGAAAAGAATCTTCCGGGCGTCGTCGTAATACCAGTCCGGTTTGATCGAGGTTACCCGCGACCAGACCTTGCGCCAGCGGAGGAAAGTGTCGTATTCGTCCAAGCCGGTGCGGAATAGCGGGGCAGGGTTGATCAGGTTGCCGTAAAAGATTTCGGTGGGCACCGGGTTGGGTTCCACGAAGTCGATCTGGACAATGCCCATGTAAACGTTTGCATTTTCCAGGTACTGGTAGATGCCTTTGACGAGCTGGACATTACCGACTCGGATCGTGGGCCGCCACATGGAGAAAAGGCCGAGCGCGTCCTGGATGGAGTCGAGAATCTGCTGCTTGGTTTCTTCGACGTTCCAAAGGGGAGAGCCAAGCTGACGGTAGATGTAGTCAGCGAGCTGGTCGCAGGTGTAGCCCTGGAGCGGCAGCGTATTCGGAGAATTCGCTGATGTTCTTACCGGTTCACTGGCATTGCTGGTGATAGCCATGCCTTAACTACCCGCTATTCGGGCGGATAAGCGGCCATGAGCGCTTTTTCCATCTGGGGATACTTGCGGCGCACGTGGCGTTCGAGATCGGAGCGGAAAGGAAAAGACCTTCCATCGGCGGCACAGACAAAGTGTTTCCCTGGTTCACCTTCAGCCGGAGTCTCGGCCACGGTGCTTTCGGACGGAGATTCATCCATGCTCTGGATGACGCCAGAACCTGCTTCGCTGCCAGTTTCTTCTGGGGCCGCTTCAGCCGGGACTTCCACCTGGGCCTCGGTGATGACCTCGGCGTGTTCTTCCACCGGGGCTTCCGGCTCAGGAGCCGGAGTTGATTTCTTTTTCACGACGGCGGCCACTTTGCGCTTGGGCGTGACCTTTTTGGGCGCGGTGACGCCGGGCACGATGCCGGTTGGTTCAGCAGGTGCGCGCAAAGCAACCGGCGCGGTGGCCGGAAGCGGACTGACTCGGCTTGGATCAAAATTCTCGCTGGCACCCGTGGATGCGGCACCGGTGATGGTTTTTTGCAGAGCGATGCGGCGTGATTTCTCAGTCGGGGAAAGGTCTTCGTCCGCTTCAGTCAGCTCGGGACGGAGCGGGGCAGCGGTGTTGACGCGGGGTCGGCTTTCCGTGGAATACCTGATCTCAGGAAGCTTATCCGCACGTTCGGGCGCGCCGGAGGTTTCGTCAGCGCCGTATTCTTCCGGGATGAGTTTGGGTTTTCCGATCAAACCCATTTGACGCGCTTTTTCCACCGTCATGCCGATGATGGGTGTTTTGTTGGCGTTTCCGTCCGTGGGAACTTCGATGGGCTGCTTCTTGTAGTGCGGCACCACCTGGCCATCGTCTCGGCGAACGAAACCAGAAGCCTGGGTGACTGCGTGCGCCGGGCGCGTGGAGCGGACGATCCGGGGAGCAAAAACAATCGGCACCGCCGTTTTGCTCACGGCCTTGCTCAGGCCCTTCGGATTGACATAATCCTCGAAGATCGGGTCGTTGATTTTCTCGCCGTTGCGGTTGCGGATATAGATTCCTGGTTTCAGCTCCACCTTGAGATTGATTTCAGAAATCTCAATCAGGATCGGGTATTTTTGCGGGTTAAAATACCCAACGACATTTGTCACGCTCTGGCTTTTCGTATCGCTCATGGTCAAAAGAACGGATTACCAACGTTTTATTGATTGAAAGATTATGTAAACAAATTTACGAACACGGGGCCGTTTTCGCCGACCCCGCAGCCCAGGGTGTTGAACTCAAAAAATTCCACGGCTTCTTCGTGGTCCATGCCGTCGCGGTCCATCAGCTTTTTAATGCACGCGTCGTAGTCGTAGCACGCAACCGTGGGCCGACCGAATTGATAAGCCACTCCGACCAAGCAGTCTTCGTAGCCATCAAAAACGATTGCAGTTTCATTTTCGGACCGGAGTTTTTCCAGCGCTTCGTCAGGTGTCATTTTCGGCATACGGAGAATAGAACGAAGTCACTGGCGTTTTTCCGGGCGGGATTATGAAAATAATGTAAACAATTTTGTATGGGTTAATACGCGTGGGGAAAGTGCCTGATTGATTTTTAACCCTCCGGTGTATCCCCCGCTACCAAACTGTGGGCGATCAGGTATCGTCCAGCCTTAACCATGAGAAAGAAATCATTTGAGAATTTTAATACGAAAAGTAAACACAAAATTGTTCATGAACTCAGGGGACTGGGTTGAGGGGACGGAAAAAGCGCACGTTTTTAGGGCCGGAGTGGACGCGCTTGATTTTGTAATTCAAAACCGATTGGTCGGAACGGAAGTGTTTTATGATTTTGGAAACGCACGCTACGATTTTGGCTTGCCGGTGCATTTGTGAATAACGTGTGAATTGGGTTCCACGTGGAACATTCCGTTCTGTGAGTATGTAAATCGTGCCGAGCATGGTGCCCGGCACGCTAAAAGTCCGCGAACGCGGCAAGAAAGGTTACATGCTCAACAACGGGTTCGAGCTTGTCGTCGAAGTTGACGGCAGGCGCATTCCAGAATACGGCCACAAAGGTCGTACCTACATTGAAGGTCGCAAGTTCCACCGGTATCAACTGAAATTCCGAAACAATCGCGCCGAGCGCGTGCTCGTCGTTCCAACTGTGGACGGATTGTCAGTGGTGGACGGAAATCCATATCACTTCGACTCCTCCGGCTACGTCGTGCAGGCTTACAGCAGTGTCACGATCAGCGGCTGGCGCACGTCACTGACGGAAGTGAGGGGATTCGAGTTCAGCGATAAAAGTGGCAGCTATTCAGGGAAGACCGTGGGCCAGCAAAACTGCGGTGTGATCGGCGCGCTGGTTTATGCCGAGCTGAAGCCGCAGCCGACTGAAATCCACTATCATCACTGGATCGCCGCACCCATCCAGGTGGTTCCTCCGTCAACTCCAAGCTATCCGACGATCACGTGGCAATCCACGCCTACCTGGACGACGAAGATAGATAACAGCTCAGGTGTTGCAGGCACGGTCGGCCCTTCGGGTCCCATCGGAACATCGTTTCAGAATCAGTTGTCCGCGAAGCTGATGGCGTCAGAACCGAGCGAAAGCATCATGTACTGCGCTTCGGCCAGTAACTCGGCTCCTGACTTCAACCTGGGGACGGCATTTGGTGCGCCGATTCCAGATCGGGTGAATGAGGTTGATTTCAAACGGGGTCTCTGCTTGGCAACGTTTGAAATTCATTATTCCGACCGGGACGGACTGATGAAGGATGGTATCCAGGTGGACAAGGCTCCCGAGCTTGCAACGTTTCCGCAAGCTTTCGGCGGATTCTGCAAACCGCCTGCTTAAACAGCCATTGCGACCGTGGCTTCCGCGTCTTCGGGCGCGGGAGTCTCGGACACGTCTTCCTGGTAGTTCACCGGCGCGGGGTCTTCGGACACATTGGGCCAGCAAAGTTCACAGGTACACTGCCTTGGTTCGTGCTGTGCGTTCATGACCTGAATGTCGCACAGAAAAATAAAAAGTAAACTATTTTTGAAATAAATTGTTTACTATCTAAACATCAACCTGGTTCCAGCCGGTCGGACCTTTTTTGAAGTAGTGCGCGAGATCGGGGCGCGCTTTAGCGACGGCCTCAGCGTACGGTTTGGGAAAATCGCGCAGGCTGAAATTGCTGCCAGGTGCGTGTCCTTCCTGGTTGTCGGCGTGCAGGGTGCCTTGGATGGGCTTATAGGTGATGAACAGATCGCGGATGTAAGGCCACAGGCGCGGGGACGGCTTCTGGTTTTTGCGGCCTTTCATTTCGCCGAGCTGGCCGTCCTTATGCAGGACGAACATGGCGTGGTGCTTCCATTTGGTGCCGTTGTTATCCAGCGGTTCAACCAATTCCAGAAGGGTGACGTTGCCTTTGGCGGCCACGTTGGCGCAGTGACCGGTCATGGCGGTATTTGACGGTGCTGTGCGATCATCCCGCATTTCGCTACAGTTACGGTGGAGATTGAACCAGCGCCAGCCGTTGGGGAATTCCAGGATGGTTTCGACTGGTCCTTCGTCGTCCCGCATGTCGTAAGGTCCTTCAGGAGTGGGGTAGGTTTTGATGAACTTCGCCTGGAAGCGCATCAGTTCCAGTTCACCGCGTCGGAACTGAGAAACGATCTCGCCGTAGGACTGCCGTAAAAATTGTAAACGATTTATGATGTTGTCCGGCGAACTCTCACCGTAGGTGGCCGCCACGTTCAGATAGTGCCCCAGGCGTTCGTTGATCGCGCTGATCGTGGAAAATCCAGAGTAGGGTGATTCCATGCCGTCATCATCATTTTCAGCAAACGGGCTGATGTCCACGTCATTGAGTTTTTGAATCTGGCGCTGGAGATCGCTTTGATCCGGTGCCGGAGGCGCGCCGAACTTGCGTTCGAAAAGGTGCGCTTCGTTCTCAGTCATCCACAACAGTTGAGCCAGGAGTGATTTTTTGTAAAACCTGAGCGCCCAGATGATGCGATCCTCACGTTTGAGCGTGCGGCGGGTCTCATCAACCTTGCGGGCGACATCCGGGTCTAGCTGAGTGACTTTGACGCGCTGCCCGTTGGCAAGCGGTACCGAGATCGAGTCGATCATCGGCAGATACTTGTCCGCAGCTTCGCAGATAAACAGGAACGCATGGACACCGGTGGTGTTTATGACGTTCTCAACGATTTGGCCAGCACTTGGCATGTCTGCTGGTAACTACCACGAAGCCAACGGCCCTCCCAGAAAAATCCAGGAGGGCCGGTTTCACGGAGGTTACCGAATTAGGAACGGGTCCCACTCGGGCCGGTCAGCGCGTGGCTCGATCAGCAGGGTAGCCGGGACTTCACGCAGGGCCTTGGGCTTGCGCACAAGCTTCAGACCAGCTTCCTCGGGCGTTTTGTTCGCCTTGATCTGGTTGATCTTCTTGTCGCACCAGGCCAGGTTTTCCCAGGTGGACTGGCCGCCGCGTGACTGCGGGATGACGTGGTCCAGATTGCCTTCGCCGGGTCCGAGCAGCCGGTTGGTGTACTGACACCGGTTACCGTCGCGCTTCTTCACGTTCGCCGTGGTGAGCTTCGGCGTCTTCTTCGGCATCCGGGCGAAAGTGACGCAAGCGATCACGGTTGGAACGCGGACCGGCCCGCGAGTTGTGCCCACAGACCGGTCCCCTTCCCGGATCGGCAAAGTGCGCCATTCGTCGAAAGTCACCGGTCGCATGGAGTCGGTGTCAATCGCCGTAGCCACGCCACGCACGAGATTGCAGAAGGCCGTCTCGACATTCATCGTGTCGATGGCCTGCCAGTTCTTGTTCAGAACGAGTACGCTCTCAGTCAGTACGCTGTTCATAAATTATTCAGATCAATTACGATGTGCTCCACCGGCTTTGGGAGTACGATCGCGCTCTCGATCACCAGGACGCCGTCTTCGTCCACGCTGAAGGTCCGTTTGACCTCCTTTGCTCCGTGCTGCTCGCAGACGCCTCTGATAAGCGCATCGACCATCGCGGCTTCTAACTGTTCGGGCGCGTTTCCCATGGTGTACGTTCTTTGTTGAAATTAGTTTGGAGCAGGTTTTCCCTGCTCTTTCCGCAAAGCTCTTAAAGCCTGGTCGGTGCTCAAAAACAGTTTGCCTTTCTTTCTGCCTGCCTTCGGCGGCCTGCGCCAATACCAGGACATGATTTCGTCATTCTTGCCTACCGCGTGGGAGGTCCAGCCCGATAGCCAAAGTTCAATGGCTTTGTCGAGATAGCCGTCCTCTCGTTCTTCCCGGATGTCGTCAGAGAGCTTTCTTAGAGCTTCCTTATCGACTTTGTTCCCCTGGAACAACTTCCTTCTCAGTTCCTCTCGTTCCTCTGGTGTCATGCAGCATTACCCATAATCACTGCCCCATTTCAGCACAGGGCTATTAGTAATAACAGAACTGGTTTTCGTAAACAAAAATGGCAGCCTGCTCCGGTTATGCTCCGGCTCCTCTCGGGTCAAAGCCGAGTGCGCTACTGATTACGCTATCAGGCCAAAAAGTACGGATAGCATTGAGTATCTAATTCTGCTGTCTTATAGGGACTGCACAAAAACTAATAACCTACTCAATGCAGTAAAAACAAAGGGAAAAACATGAAAGAAAAACTAATCACGTTCGCATCAGCCATCACGCTGTTCGCGGGAATACTCGTCTCAACCGCTCAACCAGTTCCGTGCCCGGATTGTCCTCCGTGTACGAACTGTCCACCGTACACAAATAATTTTACACCGGCTGAATTTCCAACAAATGCGCTGTTGGTTCGGCAGGCTCAGATCATAACGGACGGTACTGTGATCTATGCCGGGAATCCTTGGATACTCGACACGAACAACCTTTTGATGAGCGGCGGAGGTAACTGGACAAGCAACTCACCGACCAGCACAAATTGGACATACGTCCTGGCCGTAACGAATACGCTACCGGACAGAGTTTACACTATCGAGTACCGGTCGAGCCTAGCTATCACCGGCACAAATATAACCGGCTACTTTATCGGGTCTTCAAACGGTATGGAGCTGTTTTTCACCAACACCGTGCCGGGTTTGATAAACAGCGGTTTTTGGCTGGTTGACCAGCAGCCGGGATTTATTTCTTACGGGATCGGAGCCAGCCGGGCACAGGGCATGGGTCAATTTTTCGGCTGTCCTGGAGCTTATGTTGGTTTCATCGACTTCACGAATTGGCCGAATACGAAGCGTTTTTATGAAGTCGATACGAACTACGCCACTCATTCAGTGACCGACTTCTATCGTCCCACGAACCACATCCAGCTTTTTTATCCCAACGGCGTGGACTGTGCGGTGGGAACAGCCAGCGTGTCGGTGCCAGGAGATTACACGGCGTGGCCATCGGTTTATTTTTTCAACAATTATCCGACGAACAAATCGTACTACCTCTGGTTTCAGGGGTTTGTTGAACCCGCTCCGTAAGCGAAACTTTTTCATCAACCGACCGGTCGCAAGCCGGTCGGTTTTTTATTTTTCAAATTGGTGCCACCCGTGGGATTTGCACCCACTCCCGCCCGGTTAAAAGCCGGATGCTGCATCTATATGAGCTTCGGTGGCAAAGAAAGTATGTAGAGCATGAGCAGAAGCGTTAAGTATTACGGCTGGAGGCCAGACGTTCCAGATCATCGCGATTTTCATTACGGCGCTGTCCTTCACGCGGCGGAACAGCTTCCCATCCCGGACCAGATTGATCTGCGCCCGCTCATGCCGCCAGTTCAAGATCAGGGGGATATTGGTTCCTGCACTGCGCACGCGACAGTGGCCGTCCTGGAGCATAATATGATCGTGCAGCAGAGGCCGTTCTCCTCTCGGTCGCGCCTGTTCGCCTATTTCAATGCCAGGGCCGCCGAAGGCGCTGAGTCTGGTGACAACGGGGCGACGTTGCGTGACATGGTGAGCAGTTTGGCGAGCACAGGCATCTGTGACGAGGACTTGTGGCCGTATGACGTGAGCCAGGTCTTGACCAAGCCGGTCGATACCTGCTACACGGCGGCGTCTCCGAATAAGATTCGTCTTTATGCGCGCCTGAACTCGCTCGATGACATGCTCGTGTGCCTGGCGGCAGGATTTCCCTTTATCTTTGGATTCACTGTTTACGAAAAGTTCGAATCCGATGAAGTTGCTCAGAGCGGTATTCTCAGCATTCCGACGTTGGATGAAGCATCGGTCGGCGGCCACGCTGTCTGCGCGGTTGGGTACGATCGTACCAAGAACATGCTGCTCGTGCGAAATTCCTGGGGTCCTGCGTGGGGCCAGCAGGGCTATTTTTGGATGCCGTTCGCCTACGCGACAAATCGGAATTTGTCCGATGACTTCTGGACGATCCGGTTGTGAAATGGTGCGCGGAGAGGGAATTGCACCCTCAAGGCTGACAGGCTCTCGACCTGTACCGTCTTCTATTCCGGTTTAACCACCCGCGCATGGTGGACTCGCTCGGGATTGCACCGAGAACCCCCGGCTTATGAGGCCGACGCTCTGGCTGGTTGAGCTACGAGTCCTAAATTGTTCTAACCTGCATGAATTTACTCGGTGTTGACGTAGGATTTTCTAAAACGCAGAAAAGCACGGGCGTTGCTGTTTTCCACAACGACGAGCTGACGGTCTATCGCGCCAACTCCACCTGGGAGGATCGGAAATCCCAACTGCCTGTTGATTTCGTTCCAGAGGCGATTGCGATTGATGGGCCTTTACTTCCTGATCTCGTCTTGACGGAATCTGTGCGCCCGTGCGAGCAATTCTTTTCACGCGGCCTGTTTTGCAAGCGGTGTAAGCCAGGTCTCAGCCACTTTGGAACTGGTTACAGCCTGCGCAGTGCGGCCTTTGATGCCGTCCATCAGTTTGCCGGGCACTGCTACGGTCCAGACTTTCGCCTGGGTCACGAGATTGCCGAAGCGTTCCCGAACCTTTTTCTCGGAGTCATGGTGGAGGACGGCTGCTATCGGGCGATGCCGAAATTGATTCGCGGCCAGAAGTTCGACTGGCTTTACGACAACTGTTTGAAAAAGCTCGACCAGCTTCGTGAGTTCGTTCCGCTCACAGAAAAAGTTTACAGTCAGATTCAGGTTGAGAACGACCATGAGATGCGCGCCGCCTTGGTTTGCCTGTTGACGGCAGGGCTGGCCGCCAAGAAAACGGCAGTGCGCGCCGGGTGCGATCTCGGCGGTTGGTTTTGGCTGCCGCCTATGCCGCTATGGGAGCCGTGGGCGATTGAAGCGGCGGAGGCGAACTTTGGGTCATTGCCTCAACCTGCTTCCTCGGAATGATGCACCAGTCAAGCCCTGGGAATTGAACGGCCACGAACGGGCTGGCCGGATCAGACTTGATCCCTGGGAATTTGATCATCACAACGGAGACCGAAACCAGCTCGCCGACCGTGCCCTTTGGCACCAGCGTATCGCCGATCTTGATGGGATATTTTGCTCGGACCTGTTGCATAGAAATGGCGGCGGGCGCAGGCTTCGCTCCTGCGTCGGTGTTACCCGGACTCTCTTTAGCAAAGAGGCACATTACTGGACTCTGTCAGCCCGCCAATTACTAACGAACTACTAATTTGGTATCAATTAGTAGCAAATTGATAGTTGGGGAAGAACTCCCGCTCGCGCAGGGTCTTCCCCAACTTTGATTAGATGTCACCGCGACAGAAGTCAGCGATGAGCGACGGCGTGGAGGCGTCGAAACCTACCACGTCGAGCGAACCGGAGTCGTTCGGGTCCGCGATGGTGAACGCGTTGGCCACCATGCCGACTACGACCGAGCGCGCAGCGTTGCCGCTGGTGCTGCGGTACCGGTTGAGTTCCTGAGCCGGGTGGCTCGAACCCGCGTAGGTCTCGCTGTCGGTCGTTACGACGAACGCGCCGACATCAGCCTTGTTCTCCCGCGCCCAAACGAACGGGAGCGAGCAGTCGGTGCCTCCGCCGTTGATGCTGTCAGTGAACTTCATGGCGTCCACGAGGCTCATATTCTTGCGAATCTTCAGCTCGCGGAAGCCCGTGTCGAAGGCCATCACGTGGATGTTGTCTTCGATGTTCAGGTGGACGAGGGCCAGTGCCGTCTCGGCCTCGCAGCACGAGAGACACGTTCCCGCCATCTTCTGGGTCATCGAGGCGGACACGTCCAGGCCGAACAGCATCGGCTTGCCGACCGGCTGCACGTTACCGAAGCTGGCGTAGAACGCCTGCTCCAGCGCGGCCACGACGGATTGATCTGCTTCCCAGGTCAGCTTGCCCTTCTCGCCGTGCCCCTGGTTGTACACCTTGGAGGCGATCAGGAACTGGATCGGATGCACGCGGGACTTCTTCAGCCACTCGGTGTCCTTCAGCTTCTGAACCAGCGACCGGGACGCCTGGGACAGCGGCTTCACGAGACCGACCGCCGTCATCTTGCCCAGGTTACGGATCATGGCCGTCGCAGGCATCTCTGCCAGCAGCGCTTCCCAGACCTTCACGCTGTTTAGATGCTGCGTCGGAATCGCTTCGCGGGGCAGGTCGTGCTCCGTGATGAGTGTGATCAGGCGCTTCTCGTCACAGCTCTTGGCTTCCTCGAAGGCTTCGATCAGCTTCGGCAGGCTGTCCTTGACGGACTCGAAGTTGCGGTCCTTCGGCTCCTTGCCGGGCTGCTTGCGGCCCTTGACGGTGCGGTCACCGAGCGCGTCCTTGCCGCCGACCATCCAGCGGAAGACTGCGTCCTGGACCTTGTCGTCCGTGCGCGGGTGTGCCAGGCGCAGGAGGTCGGCGTGCGACCATCCATCACGCTGCTGGTATTTGACTGCCTGCATCGCGAGCTGGTCCACCTTCTTGGAAGTGTACCAGTTGCCCACGGCGCGGCAGAGACCACGGCCCCATCCCCGCTGAGAATTCACATACTGAGCGAAGTGGAACAGGTGAGTGCCGATGCGTGCGACCTTCGGCAGCGACTCCAGGGCGAATTTCCGCGTTTCCTCGTCCTTGTCCGCGCAGGCCATGGCGAGCGCGAAAAGAGCAGCTTCATTGCGGTAGGCCAGACCCTTGTCAGAAACTTCGACGATCATCTCGACCGTCTTGCGGCCATTGGCCTTCAGACAGCGCTTGATCACGTCGTGGTTTTCCTTCAGGAGGTCCTTCTCCTGGATGTAGTAAGTTCCGCCCTCGGAGCCGAGGATCAGGAACCGGCGAAGACGACCCCAGTCATCGAGCGCCCAGGAGAATCCGCCTGCGGAGTTCTTGACCTGGTTCGAGTCGGGGATCGGTTCAGTCTGCGGCGTGCGCCGCTTATTCGGTACAGAGTACACTGCCATTTGATACGCACAGGCGCGCCCCAACTAAGGCACGTTACTGGATTTTCACCATTGGCCGCTGCGGGCGACCTGTTTTCTCACTGCATGACGAATAAGTTGGCGAACCATCCTCCTCCTCACTAAAGGCGGTGGTTAAGTCCGATTCGTCACTTCAAAAGTTCTGGATCGACAAAGACGATGCTGCGACCGTCCTGGCCGATCTGAAGATGGCGGGTTGTGTTCCCCTCCGTAATGGAAATGGTTTTGTCGCCGAGGACGACGCTGCCTGGTGCCAGGTTCAACTCACGGGCGATCTTGTTCGCGGAGTCAGCGGTTGTCGGTTTGAAAATGTTGTCGAGGATTACGGTCTCGATCTCGGTTTTACTTAACATATTCTTTGAGCTTCGAAAAGGTTTCGTTGGTCATCAGCAGCACTTCCTGTGTCTGCCAGTCAATAGTAGAACCGGAAATCGGATGGTCTTCTCGCGAAATGTTTCCGGGAGAAAAATCCACCTTGGCCGTGAAATCCACCCGGAAGTTCGCGCACTGTGGCGGAAGCTGATCCAGGAGTTTTTTCAGATCGGTCACAGTCATAAAAAATCGCGGGCAAGTTATTAGAGTCGGAAATCTCCCTTACGGGAGACCGCTGCTCTGCCAGTTGAGCTAACCCCGCCGAGTTTGGGCGGAGTCCTGGAATCGAACCAGGAACCAACGGTTTGATAGATAACCAACTACATTCGGCCCGCTAAATTGATGCGCCACGAAGGCGTTCGAGGCGGGGATCGCCGCCACCCGAGCGATAAATCTCGCTTCCAGGGATTTCGCTTACGCTGTCGTCTTCATTGGTGATTGTCAGGACCATGCTGTCCTCGTCCCAGGTCCAGCCTTTATCACCGCAGCCTGCGGAGTTGTTGGCGTCTCGAACCCATTTGGCGATACCGGCTAGTTCCGAGTTCGGGTCTGGTTCCAGGCTGCCCTCAACGCTTTTAGTCAGATCGTCTTCACCAGGAAGATCAGTTTCCAGCACAAAGCGAACGATTCGATTGATTTCTCCGCGCACGATTTAACTACTGGCAAACAAGTGGTGAAAAGGGATCGGTTGTTATGGCCTTCCTTACGGGACCCTCACGGGTTTGCCGCAGTCGAAACGAGTCCTCATTCTCAGAGAGAACTTTGGACGCTCCCTATGCCCTGTCGCCAGGTGGTCAGTACCTTAGGGCCGTTATATGGATAACCCTCATCATCGGCTCGCCAGAAATTGGTGGAGATGGCGGGAGTTGAACCCGCGTCCTTGGCGCTAATGCCAGCTACCACTACACGCTTATCCGGTCTTTAGAGCAGTCTGGACAGTCCCGGATTCTGTTAATCCAAACAGGCTCGGTTCTTCGTCCCGAAAAGAAGCGCCGATTTGTCCGCTCGGCACCCACACTTGACCTGCTGTTGCGTTCATCCACCGTAGCAGGAGTCCAGCGGTGAACGTCGAAGCATTTAAGCTACGAGGTCGGCTTCAACATAGCCGAACTGAGCAAGGATCGCGTCAGCTTCGGCCAGGGAAGGAGCCATTTCATTTGCGTTAGCATTTGAGTTTTGATGAGAGGATTAACGTGGCCAACCCATCATCCACGGCGTGCGGTTTCAGTCACTAACACTAAGTCGAAACCAGTACATCCCCACAAAGATTCAAAGATCAAAAATAAACCACCGCCCTCCGGCCTCATGCGCCTCCACCCCTGAAAGTCACGCAGGCCGAGTGACGGCGGAAGTTCAAAATCGGTTGCCGCCAGCAAGTCCGTGGAAAAAACCCGCTGCGCCGATTTTTCGTCCACGGTCTTTCGGCGGGCTACTCATACGTGTCACCACGGCTAATCGAAAACGGCGGGCAAGTAGTTGATGCAGGGGTTTATTCCAAGATAACCCTGCGCCTTCGGCCCACCTAAAACAGGGCAGCTTTCGCCGCCTCCACCATCTGGTGAATGCACCAGAACAACTCAGAGAGGAAAGGGACTGTCATTGGACCTTACCGCTTAGCGCCAGTCACCTTCATCCGGTCGCATGGGACTTCCCTCTGAGAAATTGGTAGCGGGGGTTGGATTTTAACCAACGACCTCCAGGTTATGAGCCTAGCGAGCTAACAGGCTGCTCCACCCCGCAGTCCAGAAATTCAATGAACTGCCAATACATCTAGCAGGAAGGAAAAAGGTGTCAACTTATTTTGTAAACCTTTTCCAGTTTGAAATGGTCGCGGTCGAGAGAATTGCACTCTCAAGGCTCACTGTTTTTGAAACAGGCCCCTCTGCTGTTCGGGGTAAACCAGACCGCGTTGGTACTCCAGGTCGGGGTTGCACCGACAACGCACGGGCTTTAAGGCCGTCGCCTCTGCTGTTGGGCTACTGGAGCAAAATATGTTCAGTGATCGTAGTTATATAGTCGCCCACTGGGCGGTGAAACAGAAACAAAACGAAAGGTAAATAACATGTTAAACCTCACAGATTCACAGCAGGTGGCCCTCACGGTTGCTTTTGCTGATAAGGCCGGAAACCCGGCTCCTGTGGATGGCGCGCCTGTTTGGACCAGCTCAGACGAAACCGTTGTGACGGTGACGGCTGCGGCGGATGGTCTTTCAGCAGTCGCGACCGCTGTCGGCAAACTGGGCACGGCCCAGGTGTCGGTCGCGGCGGACGCCGATCTCGGCGCTGGCAACACGACCATCACGGGTGTCATTGACATCACGGTGTTGGCCGGTGCCGCTGTCGCAGCGGTCGTCTCGGCGGGCGCTCCCACGGAGAAGCCCTAATTCAAATCGGATGGGCGCGTGTAATGCGCGTCCATCCACCAATTTTACGTGAAACCTTTTTGGGGATTTTTATCGGGCCTCGTGATAGGCATCGCTTTTACGGCTTTCTATTTTCTCAAAAAGAAGTCGAACGCTTCGAACAATAAGGCAGTGAAGGTCATCATCACTGCGGGAAAGCCGACTGAGAAGCCGTAAATGGTACCGGGAACAGGAATCGCACCTGCAACATCTGGTTCCTAAGACCAGCGCCTCTGCTATTGGGCTACCCCGGCTGAAATGGTCGCCGCGAGACGAATTGCACGTCCAAGGCTCACTGATTCTGAATCAGGCTCGTCTGCTGTTCCGAGTAAACCACGCGGCGGACTAAGAAGTTTCTTCGACTGCTGGAAAGGTTTTTATCGCGGCAGCGAGCGTCGATCGTACCTGGCCGAAGCGATGGGTCGCACACCAATACCAGGTTTTGCCGTTCACCACTGACTTGCGAATGGCGGGCGTTGCTGCGCCGTCGAGACCGTGGTGCCAGACTGCGCCAGCTTTCATCACCTGAGATCGTTCTGCCGGATCGAGCTGACGAGTGTGCTTTTTCAGCGTCTTGATCTCGGGAGATTCGTTCAGCCGGGATTCCGCAAACGAAACTTCATCGGGATTCTCCGGGGGATGGTCGTGAACAGTGTAGCCGAGCTTCTGGAAAACCAGCTTCGTCTTTTCGTGCCATTTCTCAGGGTCATTCGGATCACCGTGGACCAGTTCAACCGTGCGCTTGTTTTTGTCGATGTGATAGACCTGGCCGGTGGCCGGAACGACCCACTCAGCTTCTGACCGGAGCGTGCGGAGCATGTTATTGAACCAGGCCAGCACGTGCGGCGAGGGTTCCCATCCTTCCATCGTCTCCAGGAGGAAATCTGCGAACGGAAAGTTTGCCGATTCTTTTACTTCGCCGGTGTTCTTCTTCACGCTGACTGCTTTATCGTCCCACAGCTCGATCATGTGATGGTCCTTCAGATTGGTGATTTCGAGGTCCGGCAGTTCATTGTCCTTCAGCCATTTCTTGATGGCGTTGACTGACTTCTCATCATCTGCCCGAGCTGTGAAAATTTTGACTTTCTTTCCGTGGCCGACCCACCGGCGAATGCGCGCCACCATTTTTGGCACCGGTTCACCGATCTTCGTGGCTCCCTTGTAACCGGTGTATTTCGCCAGGGTGCCGTCGAGATCGACGCCGATCCAGCCTTCTTCGTCCTCGCTGTCCAGGAGCGCTGACACGATGGATTCCGCAGCTCCAACAATGCTTTGATTCTTGACCGGAAAGTAAGTCAATACCTTTCGACCGGATGTATCAGAGATGTGCCAGCCTTCACTGTCGAGAACTACAGGCATTCCCAGTCGGTGCGGCCAGGTGAGATGGGATGTGAAATCTTTGGTTTTGAAAATGGCCTCTTTCGGTGTGTTTTCCAGCACCGTTACTTCTTCCGGCGCGCTTGCACGTGGGTTCACGTGGTTCGTCCTGATCCAGCGACTGCCGGGCAGCATTGCTTTCTTGAACTCTGAGGCAAAATTCATGCGTCACCGTACTTACATTGGCGCTCCGAGCAGGACTTGCACCTGCAACCTTCGGTTTCGAAGACCGCCGCTCTGTCTCTTTGAGCTACCGGAGCAAATCTGTTCTAAAATTGCGATGAGTAAAGAAAACCTTGAGCGAGTGCTAGAAAACGCCAACCAGGCGGACTGGGAAATTGCCAGCCAGGCGTGGTTTCGTTACAACAAGATCGTGGGCGGCATTGCAGAAAGATGTAATGCCACGACCCGCGTTGGAGCGGCTGTTTTCGCTGCTCTCAGCCCGAACAATGATTACCTTGGTAATTTACGCGACACGGCGCGCTTGCTGATCGCTGCTGACGGCGGTTTGAGCATCGACGATTTCAAGGTCTCAACTTACGGTGCAAACAAGGCCAAAGCGTGGCAGATCGCGCACGGGGTCGAACCTCTGCATTTGATCGTTGCACCGAAGACGCGCAATTTCTTTTTGAACGTGGCCAATCCGATGGACCCTCACCCAGTAACCGTGGACGGTCATATTTTTAACGCGTGGGCGGCTAAGCGAATCCCGCTCAACAGCGCTCAGATGAAAGGGTTTTCCAAGCAGTACGATCGCGTGGCGGATACCATCCGTGAGATCGGACTGGAGCGTCGTCTTCTGCCGAACTTCGTTCAGGGCCTCATTTGGTACTGCTGGAAGCGAATGCACGGGATCAAGCTCGACGGCCAGATGGAATTTTGGGGTTCGGACTACCTGGTGGCCGGTCTTGGCTTTGAGATCGAGAGCAAGCCGGTCAAGGACTGGCAGCAGGAGATCGCTGGTCAATTTGCTGCGTAAATGGTGGAGACAACAGGAGTTGCACCTGAAACCTTCCGCGTGTCGAGCGGGTGCTCTACTTCAGAGCTATGCCTCCGTAATTAAGGTGTGAAAGTCGGCGAATTCGATGTCGAAGTGCAAAGCGCCCGCGTTGGCGGAGGCTGGCAGGCTGTGGGTATTCTTCCCGATGGAAAAAAGATCGTTTCCGGCCCGTGCAGCTCTCGTGAGACCGCAGAGCATGACATTAAGCAGCAAGCGCTTGCCCGGCTTTACGTTCAGCGTAAGTATGATGTAAACAGACCGTTTGAATCTATGAGCAAGCTTGGCGAAAATAAATTTCTGAAGGGCGCGATCAATCCTGATCACAAGGGTTATTGCACGCCGATGAGCAAGAGCACCTGCACTCCGCGCCGCAAGGCGCTGGCGCGTCGTTTCAAAAAGGGCGGCGATCTGCACCACGAATCTCTCAGTGAAGCGGACATGGCCATCGTGCTGCACCAGGCGGACCAGCTCCTGGAAGATGCTCGCGATTACCTTGAACTTTCGCTCGACGGCAACCAGATCGAGCGTCCAGAATGTCCGCATTGCGGCGGTGATCAGAGCGAGCCGGTCGGCGACGGTCGTCATAATTGCCCGCAATGTGGCGGCGTGTTCAGCGCCAATGTGAATCAGTATCCGGCAGGTCCGCTGCCTCCAGGTAAAGCTTCGTTTTACCCGAGCGACGGCGGCGGCACTGGTGGCGGCAGCGGTATGGCAAACATGTGAAACCGATAGGCAAAGGGTACGGCGGATTTGATATTTATCCGACAGTCGAGAAGCGCTACAAGTGCGACCGCTGCGGGTATATCAGCAAACAGTCCACGAACACGTTTGAACCGACGTGGTCATGGGACCGCGTGAATGTTTGTCCCAACTGCCCGCCCTGGGCAAAGTACCCTCAGTTCGGCGGCCAGACGACGTGGACTTGCATCGACACGCCGGACATGTTTCCAGACGAGGAGGCCGGAGAGCAGTCCATGTCGGAAGCAATCTTTCAGGAGGCCGATGCGTTGCTTCCATCACCTTCACAGGATACTGTTCTATTTGAGATGGGTGACGAGACCATAGAGCGAATGGACGTTTACGAACTTCCTAGCGATGAATCCATCGGTTTTACGGCCAAGGTTGATGGCGAATACATCGAAGGAGCGCAGCGCGGAGGTAATGGATTCCATCAGGGAATGATTATCGTAAGCAACCCGCAAAAGGCTCTCCAGATAGGTGAGCAAAAGGCTAAAAATGACGGTAAGAAGAAAGCTTACGTCGAGGTCCGCGATTTCAATTACAAGCAATTAAGGGCGGTTCTACAGGCGACCGGGGAGGGGGTATGGATGGATAGGGACGTATTCATCAAGTTCAGGGATGCTTCCGATAAAGCAGGTGAACTAGGTCCAGACGACGCTCTTAGGAAATATCCTCTCGACGGTAAAAATTACTGGATTCAGCTTCCTCCAGGCCGAAGCTGAGTGGAGCCAGTCGCAGGAATTGCACCCGCCGTCTCCCGATTACAAGTCGGGCGCATCGCTGTCAATGCTTGACTGGCATTTGTAAACATTTTCTAGTTGTGGGCACATCACCCACTGGTTGTCAACGAGGATAGGAACCAGATTGACGCCATGAACCTCATGCACGTTGTACCCGCGTTTGGAGAAGTTACGTTCGGCGGTGGCGGAGACGGACTTGTCCACTCACTTTTCCTCGTTTTAATTATCGGCATCTGCGTCGCTCTCATTTGGGCGGTCGGACGCTGGTTCATTCAGAAGCTCGGCGCGCCAGCGGTGGTAATGACCATCTGGAACGGTTTCTTCATCCTGGTCGGGTTGATCGTCGTGGTGAACTTCCTGCTCAGCCTCGCTGGACACCCGTTCATTCGGTTTTAGTGGTGGGCCGCCTCGGTAATGCTCCGAGTTCTCCGGGGTAAAAGCCCGGTTCTTCGCTTTTCAAAGTTTGCAGCCCGTAAATTGGTGCGTTGGGTCGGCAATGATCCGACACGCTTCCGGGTAAGAACCGGGTGCTCTGCCAGTTGAGCTACCAACGCAAAAAAGGTCAATGATTTGATATTGTTTTAGGAAAACCCATTGTTTTACTAAATCAGTAAAACAATGGGTTTTCCTAAAACCAAGAGTCGATTTCACTAAAAAGGGTTGTTTCACTGCGCAGTAAAACAACCCTTTTTAGTGAAATTGGTCGCTCCGGGTGGACACGATCCACCGACCTTCAGCTTATGAAGCTGCTGCTCTCCCTCTGAGCTACGGAGCGTTCGCCCGGCCTTGGTTCGCACCGTGTCTTCTGCACCACCACGCCAAGACAGGGCCGGGTTTGAAAAGTGGAGCCTGCTGACGGAATTGCACCGTCCATTACCCGGTTACCGACCGGGGCCACCGCTGTCTGTGGGTAGCAGGCTTTCGAGAGGTTCGATGACGACATCGGCCTCGACTGTAAAAATTGGAATGACCTCCTGGAACTTTGCCGCCTTCAGCATGTCATTGCTGTATCGTGCCTCGACACCGTCAGCGACCGAGATCGTAATGTGCGGAAATTGATTTTCACTTTTCGCGCCAACCAGGACGGCTTGGGCTTTTTCATCGGAAGCGAATCCGAATACCGGTATCCGCAGGCGCTCACCTTCCAGGCTTTTATAGCGCTCCAGCGTTTGCGCGTCCGGTTTGAAGGCCATCGTGACGTGGTGTGCGTAAACAACCGCGTGCTGCGGTGGAAAACGGCGCAGCAGCTCTTGGTGGCTTTCCGGCGTCAGCACGGCACTGATGAATACGCCAGGTTCGTTCAGAGGTAATCGTTCGGTTGACATGGTGGTTCAGGTTGCGGCCAGCCGCCTTCAGGAGGCATCGCTGGAGGCCATGCTGGCCCAGGGTAACAGTACCGGCAAAAAGCCCTTTCCTCGTTATATCCAGGAACGTCCTTGCGAACGTAAACAGTGTGGCCGCAGCTCAGTCCGAACTTTGCCAGAACGACTGTTCCGGTGCCTTCTTCACCGTGTTTGCAGACTATTTTCCTGAACATAAATGGTGCGCCATGTCGGTGCTGCCCCGACTTATCCTGTTTGGAAGACAGGCTCCTTAGCTGTTGGGATAATGGCGCGTTAAGCTGGTATTTCGCCGCGTGAGCGATAAACTTGATCCATGTGGGCTTTGACCTCCTGGTCGTGCGTGGCGAAATCTTTTCTACCGAGCGAAGCCACGATCTCGGGATGCTCGGCCAGATCAGGAGGAAACTTTTCGTCCGGCATCTCCATGATCTTTTTGATCAGCGGTTCAATGCGATCCTTGTTGTTCGCATTGTGCTTGATGATGTCTTTGTACGAATCAATCGTGTGCCGCTTGCAGTTGCCGTGGGAGGCGTTCGGGTCATGCACGCCGAATTCACGCTCGCACATGCCGCAGGACCGCCGCTCCGCTTCGATGACGAAGTTGACGATGCTTTCGACGCACTCTGAAAAGTCGCTGCTCAATTTATCTAGCTCAGCGCGTTGAGTATCCAGCTCGCTTCGCCTTCCAGAAATATACTCATTTGCCAGAAAAGCAACAGCTTTTCTCAGCGTGTTCAAGGCGTCAGGCGGAAGCTTCTCGGTCTCCTGGGCCATCCGGGAAATTTTCACGATGTCGGACAGTGCCCGGCCAGGACCTTGGCGCAGAATGTTGTTCAGATCGGTTTTGGTGACCTTTCTGAATTGCTGGAGCCAGTTGACCAAGGCGTCGGCTACTGATCTTGGAGATTCCTGTGCGTCCACGGCGGCCTTGAGAAAGAGGTAGCCTGGACTCCAGATGTGGTCTGGATTCGTTTTGCCGCCCAGGTCGCTCCATTTGACTGCGCCGTATTTCTTCATCGCTTTAACTACTGGAGGCCGGTATCAGAATTGCACTGATGTAATGCGGTTTTGCAGACCGCTGCCTTGCTTCTCGAACCAACCGGCCAAAGTGGAGCCTCCGGTCAGAATTGCACTGACCATCTCCAGTTTACGAAACTGGCGCACCGCTGGCTGTGCGTCGGAGGCAAAATGGTACCCCGTGACGGAATCTCACCGCCTCCATCACTTTGTAAGAGTGAGGCACTGATGTTATGCAAACGGGGCTGAAATGGCGGGGATGATAACCGTTAAATATCGGTCCGTAAACGGACAAGGAGGTTCCAACGACTATTTGAGACTGGATTCGAACCAGCGACCTCCCGCTTTTCAGGCGGGCGCTCTACCGCTGAGCTACATCCCCATAAAATGGTGCTCCAAACAGGACTCGCACCTGTGACCTTTGGCTTCGCAGACCAACGCTCTATCTAACTGAGCTACTGGAGCAGAAAGTGGTACTCGCGGCTGGAATCGCACCAGCGGCCTGTTCCTTCGGAGAGAACCGCTCTGTCTAACTGAGCTACGCGAGCATAAAAAACGAGGATTATTTTTCGCGGAGAGATACCTCTCGTTCAACAACTTGATGGCTGTTTGCCATCGAAAAACGATGATCTTCGCGAGGATGTTAAAAATGGTATCCGTGACCGGACTTGCACCGGTTAGGCCCTGCTTGAAGGGCAGGATGCGCGAGCTGCTTTGCATTCACGGACTGAAAATCTTGTCAGAAAAAGTGGTGTGTTTTTCGGACAAAAAGCTTGGCGTCCCTGGCGGGGTACGATCCCGCAGTCTTCTGGTTGAGAACCAGATATGCTGACCAGTTGCACCACAGGGACGCGCCGAGGGTTAAGCTCACGGGCAAGATGGTTAGCGTGGGGTTTTCGATGAATGATAACCCATGCTGTTCGGTCCGTGAAATTGGCGGGGCCGCCTGTCGATTCAGGTCACTGAGGACTCAGGCGGCTGGCCGGGCCGCAGCCCCATAAAAGTGGTCCCAGGGGTCGGTATCGCACCGACGTACTCCGGTTTTTCAGACCGGCGCTAATACTATCTCAGCTACCCTGGGATTTCGAGGCATCCTCCTTGCGAACCAGTTTGATGAAAAGCCTCGTGTCGAAGATGGTCCCCTATCGTGGTAACGCTCCACGGTCAACCGCTTATCAAGCGGACGCTCTGCTTTTGAGCTAATAGGGGGTCAAGGTGGAAAATCCTGGCGGAGGCGCTTTTTCATGGCACCGGCCAGATTCGCGAACGGCAGATCGGCCAGCCACGGAAATTGCTTCGCGTCTGGGTGGTCTGGATTCGTTCGTTCGACCGTGGCCATGCTGTTCCAGGCTCCGGCCTTTTTTACTCTGAGCGCTTCGTCGTAAGTCGGACACATGACGTAAACGTCGCTCTCGTGAAAATGGATTCGGTCGGCGCTGATGCCCATGTCGATCAGAGCGGAGACAACATCGTCGTGAACGCCGCCGAGTTTGTCAGGAATGCCGCTGACATCTTTCATGTCGTCATCCTCAGACTCTGTGACGAATGCGATGATGTGCTTAATTGAGTCGGTGCTTTGCATCTTTCGATCTGAAAGCGATGGCGGCGCGCCGCGTGGTTTCTTTTTCCTGGTCAGTAAAACTGCGCCAGGCTGCGAGAGCGTCTTCAAAAGGTTCGTCAATGCCAGCCATCTTTTGTAGTTGCTGGATCAGCTCCACACCTTCCCGCTCCTGCTTTGTAGGCGGTCGTGCTTTGGGCGGGCGCGGCGGAGGGTCTTCAGGAATATCCCGAGGCGCTTCCTGCCATGCCGTGAATTTCACTCGTTTGACGTAGTCCTCATCAAAATCTCGCTTTCCCTTGCGATACTCTGCGTTCAAGCGGTTAGCGACCCACTGGGCAACGTAGCGATCCTTGGCACCTGGGTTCAGCCCGACAGAGACCTCTACGAAAATCCGGGTGTTAATGCCAGGATCAGGCGATGAATTGACTGTGACGTAAATGGCATGGCCCGCATGGTAAATGTGAAAGGGCCAGTCCTTGGCTTCACTTAAGATCGCCTGGACGATGTTGGCCGCATCTTCTTTGATGTTCACGCCTTTAACTACAGCGTAAACATTTTATAGTTCAGGGGGATATACCCCTCTATGGCCGGTTTCGTTTTTATGCGAGAAATAGGAGTTGGGGTTTAATGGTCGGCTCTGACCTCGTACTGAACACAGACCTGAAACTAAAATCTATGAAAAAACACGAAACTACCGCTGTTGCGGACAAACCGGAACATGCAACTACCGCTGTTGTGGATAAAACGGTCAGCTCGTTTGAAGCTGACCTCACTGCCATTGACAAGCAGATTGCTGATCTGAAAGCGAAACACCAGGCTCTGAATCCGAAAATCACTGCGGCCCTGGTGGAAGCTCAAAAAGCGTCGGCCACGCTCCGTGACAAAATCAATCCCCCGAATTCACCCACGCTCGCTGACTTGCAGGAACCGACACGGGCACTGAATCATCAGATTCAGATCGTTCCTGTTCCGACGAAGGCTGAATCAAAAAAGGCTTTGGAAGACATCCAGGCCGCTTCGTTGGCTCTCCTGGGTGAAGTTGGCGAATAAACGTGTGGTTCTTGCTCGCTCCGTTGATTCAGCGGAGCGGGTCTAAAATTGGCGGATGGTGCAGGAGTTCCACCTGCGCTGCCCGTGGGGCAGTCCACCGCTTTCGAGGCGGGAGCCTTGGTACTCGGCCAACCATCCAAAAACTGACGGGCAAGTATCGCAGAGGATGTTTTAGCGCTTTACCGTTAAGCTATCCCGGCACAAAGCCGGGACTGGGATTCGAACCCAGAACTCCTCATTTTCCAGTGAGATAACCCTCCAACATTCGGCCCGTCAAAAGATTTGGTGGACAAGTAGCGGCGACGGTGTTTTAGGTGCTCTACCGTTAAGCTACTCTGCGGTCTGTGGTCGCAGAGCAAGGATTCGAACCTCGACAACCCGCTTTATGATGCGATAACCATCATCCAGTCGGCCCACCAAAATTAAAAAGCAACCTGCGCTGGTCATCCGCTCGCTACCCATGTCGATTTTACGACCCAAAGCCTCGTCCGATGCGCGCAGGCTGTAAATGGCGGATGGTGCAAGCTTCGCTCTTGCGCAGGTGTGACCCTGATCTCTGCCTTCCAAGCAGGTGCCTTGCTGGACTCGGCCAACCATCCAAAAAAGTTTACAAAGTGGCGGAGGGCACAGGAGTTCAACCTGTTCTGGTTTGACCCAGGCGTCGAGTTTCAAGCTCGCCCCGTTAGCGTTCCGGCAGCCCTCCACGTGGGGTATTGACAATAAATGGTTAGCTCGTAGTTAATCTGATGGCAACCGCAGAAATTAAAGAAACGCAGCATTCTGAAACACTCGCGTATCGGCTGTTGGAAAGATTTTCGTCCGAACGCGAGCAGGTTGAACGGTACACCGCTGTCGCTGAATTTTGTCCGATTCCTGCGTTTGTTGTAGCCCACGACGGCAGGACCGTCGTTTATGTCAACAAAGCTTATTACGACATGATGGGCGTCACACCGGAAGAAGGAAAGAATCTCCAGTGGAAAAAATCCATTCACCCTGATGACATAAACCGCGTGGTCTGGGAATGGGAGCACATGATCGAGACCGAGCAGCCGCTTCATTCCGAACGCCGGTACATTGATCACACCGGCCACGAATTCAGCGCAACGCTGGTAGCGCGCCGGGTCGAGAACAACGGTTTTGTCGGCTTCATCGTGCCTCACGAAATCAGCAGAGTGGTGCCCTCGGCAGGATTCTCACCTGCAACCTGAGTTTTAGGAAAACCCCGCGCTGTAATTTGCGCCACGAGGGCAAAGTGGTGCTCTCGGCTGGAATCTCACCAGCGACATCCCGCTTAGAAGGCAGGCACTCTGATAACTGAGCTACGAGAGCAGAAAATGGCTCCAGGAGTTGGACTCGCACCAACACTAAACCGCTTAACAGGCGGACGTGCTACTTTAACACTACCCTGGATGGCAGCCCCGACTGGTTATGCTCCAATGCCTTTCGAGTCAGAGTCGAACGCGCTGCTGATTACGCTACGGGGCCAATAATAAATGGTCGGGATGGTCGGGTACGATCCGACAACCTCCGGGTCCCAAACCCGGCGCGCTGCCAATTACGCCACATCCCGCTTGTCATTCAAAAATAAAATGTTTACTTTTCTGATCATGAACTACGTTGCGCTCGCGGTCGCCTTTTTGATGATCACATTTCTCGGTCTCGACGCCACTTTGATCGTGATGATGTGGGGCGTCTTTGCCTGTATCGGTCTCGGCCTGATCGGCGAATTTATCATCACGCCGTGGCGCGACGAAATGCGCGAGAGAAAAAAGGGAAGCCCTTGCGTGCGCGACTCCATATCCGTGGCCCCGGAATCTGGCCGAGCTGATAAGCTCTAGTTCGCTGTGCATTACAAGTGGTCTGGACTCGCCGTCCTCCCACCGGCCCGGATAAACACCGGGGGACTTCTCATAACAAATGGTCAGTGTGGTGGGCTTCGATCCCACAGCCTCGTGTACCCGAAACACGCGCTCTACCAGGTTGAGCTACACACTGTTGAAAAATGGTCGGGACGGTGAGGATTGCACTCACGATCTCCAGCACCCCATGCTGGCGCGTTACTGCTTCGCTACGCCCCGGAGCTGATGAGCAAGTGGCAGGAAGGGAGATACACCGATCAAAGATCGGCTGCCTTACCAATCGGCGGTCATCTCCACGAAAGAGATGACAGGATTCGAACCTGTTATAGATAACCCTCACTTACGGCTCATCAGAAATGGCGGGACTGACCGGACTCGCACCGGCTTACTTGGTCGTGACAGGACCCTGATTCGACTCCTTCATCTTCAGCCCCATAAATTGGCGTGAGGGGATGGACTTGAACCACCGACCTCCCGATGCCGGTTAAGGCACCAGGTGCTCTTTCACTGAGCTACCCCCACAAAATTGGTGCGCCAGGCAAGACTTGCACTTGCGAAGCCCGAAGGCAAGGGATTTACAGTCCCTCGGTTTTGCTGCTCCCACCACTGGCGCGTCCCGCCTCCATCCAAGCACTGCGGCATTGTCTCCGTTACTTCGAGTGTGCTCTCTGGGAGACTTCAACCGTTTTTCGGACGGGGCGTGAGTATCTAAAACATGAATATCACTGAAAATACCGGTATCGCGAATCTGGCTGAGGTTGAAGGAAATATCCTTCGTGGCGGCCAGCCGAATGCCGCAGGTTGGGACTTTCTTAAAACCTCCGGTATTACGCGTGTGATAAAATTGAATTTGGATGGCGATTCACCGGATAAGCCCGGCGACGGCACCGAGCTGGTGAAGTGTCCCATTGATCTCGCGGATCAGATTATTTTCAGACCGAACTACGATCTGGTCATGCAGGCCGTCAACGCCATCCAGCCGGGCACCTTCATTCACTGCACGCACGGCCAGGATCGCACGGGTCTCGTGGTGGGTTGCTACCGCGTGTTGAAGCAGGGTTGGACGAAAGATGCGGCTTGGGCGGAAATGCTCCAGCACGGGTTTCATACTGAACTGCTTGGCCTCACTCTCTTTTGGGAGTGGGCGATCTGAAAGCGGCGGGCAAGTTGGCGCACTGGGTCGTTTCGGAATGGCTTAAGAGGCCACTGATGGCGATAATCCAGGGCATCGGCCCGCTAAATTGGCACGGCGGGTCGGCAATGATCCGACAACCTTCGGTTTTGGAGACCGGTGCTCTGCCAGTTGAGCTACCGCCGTATTGAAATCGCTCCCGTTGGGGACTTTTACCCCGATGCGTCGTTGTGTCCACGGGAATTCACGAACACCACGCGTTCTGCCCGACGAGGCATCTGCTCGTCGGAATAAAAATTGTTGACGAAAAAGTTTTAGGCCCCAAAGTGGTGCCGCCAACAGATTCTCAGCCGCGATCCAGGGAGCGCGGCTAACATTTTTCCCACAGGTTGCAGCAGCCGCCGCCTTCGATCGTACCTTCGACTTTGCCGCATCCAGCCTTCTCGTGAATGTCGGTGTCGGGATTGTCTTTTTCTTTGCCGCCCCAGTATTCGCAGATCGCGCACTTGGTAGGACCTTCCTGCACGTATCCAGCCGAGGTCTTCGGCAGCAGCTTCAGCGGAGTGCCGCCGTTTTTGAAAATCGAGTCGCCACCCAGGAATGCTGCGCAGACGCCGTGTTTTGCATTGCAGGCAGCGGGGGAGGTCAAGAGGCATTCACTGCGATTGGCGTTGAAAAAGATGCAGGCCCCGCAGTGCGCGCCTTTTTCGTCGCCGATCTGTTCGGGTGTCAGGTAAACCGCAGCAGCCTGTTCGACTCTGCCGCCTTTACTTTCCTCAGCTTCTTCGCCTTCGCGAAGGCCGAGAATCCGTTTCAAAGTGGTATCCACGCCGTAAATACGCGGTGACTCAGGCAGGGTTGTGCCTGCTTACTGTTTCAGTTTTTCGGCACCCGGAAGCAAAGTTGATCCTGGCGCTGCTTTGATCCAGGGACTCGTCACGTAGCATCAAATGCCGGACGTTAAGCTTATTTGCGTCGGCTGGCAGATAGTCAATGCCGCACTCAAGGACGCCGGACCTACTCCAGTTCCTCGTACGACTGTCACTGGAAACCGAGAGGGATTACCGTCCCCCTATCGCTGAGTCACCAGTGGAAAGAACTGAACGAGGCTTTGGGGCGCAGTGTATTCTGCCAAAGCGTTGATGTGGAGTTCATCGTCAGGCTGTGGGAACGCCTAGCCAATACAGGGGACTCCTTTTCCATCCGTGACCGTGTTTCAGGCTCGCTCAAATGGTGGACCTTGCGGAAATCGCATCCGCTCGGCGCGCCCCCGTAGGGAAGCGCGCCTTTCTCTGGCCGGTCGCAAGCGGAGTGATTACCGCTGCCTTGATCGGTTTTATGCGCCGGATGAAGGCCCGAAAGGGAGGCGTGCGGCGGGGGTCGAACCCGCTCCCCCAGATAAGTGTCATCGTCCGGGATTTAGTGCGGCTTCCCTTGGCCAACCAGCCCTGTGACACAAGAACTGGCCAGTTGTAGCCGCCACAGCCATACGAAGGTGCTGCTGCCAGCCTTTTGGGCCAGCGTCTTCTTCCCGCTCACGCCCAGACCAGGTCTCAGCTCACCTGGGCGCTTATGGACTTGAAGCAACAGTTATCCCCACCGGACACCTGGTCTAAGACCGCCAGGCGCTATGTGCCGAGGCCCCGTGTCCCTGCGCAGAAACACAAGGCAAATGCCGTACCGGCTCAGAAGGATAACCCGCAGCATAAATGGTGGAGAGCACGGGAATTGCACCCGTCTGAAATTCTCATTGCAAGTGAGACGACCACGCTAAGCAGTCCCGCTCCCCTTAAAGTGTCGCGATGAACGCGTCGATCAAGTCTGATGAATCGGCCACGCATTTCGCTGCCGCTGCTTTCAAGTTGGCGATGTCATCGTCAGATGCACCGTCAATCGGCAGTGGCTGGTCGAGACGTGGAGAAATGCGAACATAACCGCCTTTCGTCATCAGTCGTTTCAAAATGTAATCCGGCAGATCGTCGTTGGCGTCGAACAGCAGGCTCAGTGTTTCCAGGCCGGTGTGGAGCAGACCGCTGTCCACGAGTTTGTCCGCTGAAAATTTGCTCTGGGCCTGGCCGCATCCAACCGAAAAGATGTTGAGTGATTCGCCGGGCCAGTCACGGATGGCTTCAGCCGCCGCGCACGCTGCCGGATTGTTGGCGACGTTGCCGCCATCCCAGAGTTGTTTATTGTCCAGGATGAAGGCCGGGAAGTAGGTCTGCGCTGCTGACGTGGCTCGGGATACCTGCCAGAGCGCGTAATCGTCATCCATCACCGGCGACTTGAAAAAGTAAGGATCGTAGGAGACCAGGTCGAACGCCGGAACGAGCAGAAACTTTTTCAGATCGGAGAGACGGGTGTTGCCCAGGCGCGCCTTGAGGCAGTCTTCGATCTTGTTTGATCCGTAGCGGGCTTCGAAAATACCGTCGTGTCCAAAAATACGTTCGTGACCGAAGATCGTCGGACCATCCACTGTGAAAAACTCCAGGGCTTCAGTCGCTGACTTGCCGGAAGCGAGCAAGCAGGCCAGGATGCCGCCGATGGAGGTTCCGGCGAACATATCGAACATGTCGAAGCAAGCTTTGCCGGTGCGCTTTTCCAGCTCAACCAGGACGGAGCAGGGGATGTAACCCTTCATGCCGCCGCCATCAATGGACAGGATGTTCTTCATGTCCTATTTACGAAAGTGGTGCGGGCGGACGGTAATGCTCCGTCGTCTCAGCGTTGGCAACGCCGTGTTCTGCTATTAAACCACGCCCGCAGAAATTAAGGAACGATATGGAGCATCATCGGCGCTCCAGGGTATGCAAATGAGATTGTGTCCGACAGATCGCTGTGGAGGCCGGTTGTCGGGTCCTGGGCGTCCACGTTGCACCAGTAAGTCATTCCACTTACCAGGTTGCTGACGACCGCATTGGTATCGGTGACCGGAACAATCTGGATGGCCCCGTTGGTGCCGGTGCCTGCCGGATTGTTCGTGTAAATGTAAACGTTGTACGTGAGTACCGGAAAATCGTCATTCGTGGAGGAGTTCCATTGGACATGGACGCTCTTGGCCATGGCGACGATGGCGGTGATTAGGATCGCTCCTATAAGCATTGTTTTGCGTAATGTCTTCATGCCCTACATACGCAGTCTGAAATGGGGTGTCGTACGGGTTTCGATCCCGTTCTGCAAGTTTCACAAACTTGGGTGCTAAGCCATCACACTCACGACACCATTCACCAGGGAGCGAGGCTCGACCTGGGATGGAAATTGTAAGGGTACTGCGCCACGGTAAACATGGCCGCAGTACCCATTTCAACAAAGAACGTACACCATTCCTCCGGTCTTTTTACGGACCTTGCCCACATGTATTGCTGGCGTCTTCGGCTTCCCTCGCCTGGACACCTTCGCGGTGGTCTTCACCAGATTATCGGCCTGGCTCTCGGCGCTTGCGCGCATAAATTCAAATCCTAAAAACGAAAAACCCTGCTATCTCATCGAGGTAGCAGGGTTTTTCGTGAAATTTCCTCGTGCCTTATCCTGCTACCTCCGATTTTGGTTCGAGTGTGCTACGCACGCTAAAGCACATCGTACCGACGCGATTCCACCCTTGAATCGGGGCAGAATACTGCGCCCTATCCAAGCTAGGTTTCGCTGACGACGTTATGTGACTTAATTTCATTTTCGAGGCCACTCTAAATCTTTTTTGTTTACAGTCAATAGTTTTCTCAAAAATTCTTCATTTATTTTTGTGATGGTCCTTAAAGTGGCTGCTACGCTTGATGATTTCGACTGCGTAGTCAAAGGCAGCTTGCAGCCCTTTTTCCATAAAGCGCTTACCGATTTCGACTTCAGCCTGCGCTCCTGTGGTAAAACCAGCCGACGCGAGGTTCTGGTTGGTGGCCAGATTCGTTGCACACAAAAAGTAAACGGACGAGAGCGCGATCTCCTTAGCAACAACACGCGCCGCCAGGTTTACGATGGCATCTCCCAGGTGTTCGAGCTGGCGCATTTCGATAGGTGACCTCACCTTGGTCGAAGGGACTTTCGGTAGGCGGCTTAATGGTGCCGCAGGTTCTTGCTTGCGCTGAAGGATAGCGGACATGCTTTGAGGAACGCAGCGCCAGTCGATTACGTTTCGCTTGCCGTTTTCACTGGGCATGAAAACGGGAGTGAAGCCGAAGATTCTTCCGATCTCGTGCCACTCGTCACGACTGATCATCAGCTTGAGCTGTTTGCGTGTGATCGTGTCAGGGGTCATTCCTCAAGAGCCTCGCGGTGCATGACGGGCATCGGTTCACCCATCATGATGTAAAGCTCCTCCTCGCTGATTGTGCGCGTGCCCCATTTGGTCGCGGCTGCTGACTTGTTGTTTCCACCCCCGATGCCCTGCACTAAAAAGTCAACATTTTTGGTGACAGTGCCTTTGACCACTCCGCCTTTGGATTCAATCAGTGCGCTCACGTCATCGCGCTTGCCGCTCATCATGGTGCCGGTGATGCAGAAGGATTTTCCGCTGAGCGGCCCGGCAGACTTGCGGTCTTCGACGAACACAAATCCAAGCTCGGCCAGCCGCCTGATCTCATCGAAGTTGGTTTCGAGAAATTCCAGGAATGTGTCACTGTTCACTTCCCCGATCAGTTTCCTCAGTTCGTCCAGGTCGCCGAGCATGGCGTCAAGGCTGGCGTAGCGAGTGGCGAGATTTTGGCAGGTGACTTTGCCAATGCCTTCGATGTTGAGCGCCGAGAGCTTCCTCCAAAGCGGTGCAGCTTTGGCTTTGGCCAACCCGTCTTCGACTTTCTTGCGTTGCGCGGGTTTGAAGAAGCTGAAATCCGTGATGGCAAATAGATCAGAGAGTCGTTTGGCTCCAGCCTTGTTCACGAGCATGTGGACGCCCACTTCACCGCAGCCGTCGATGTTCAGCGCGTCTTTGCCCACGGCGTACACGAGTCGGGCCAGGACCTGGTCGTAGCAGTCGGTGTTGGGGCAGTAATAATGAACTTCTTTTTCTTTGCGCTTGAGGATGGGCGTGGCACAGCAAGGACACACCTTCGGCAGACGATAGGATTTGTTGTGGTCAGTCTTGGAGGACGAAGGGCGCGCCAAGGCGACGATCTTCGGAATGACTTCGCCGCTGCGCTGCACCATCACGTAGTCACCCACGTCGATGCCGAGCCGGTCGAGTTCATCCTGGTTGCAGACCGATGCGCGCCGCACCATCGCGCCGCCGAGGGAGACCGGTTCCACTTCAGCCACTGGAGTAATCTGTCCGGTCTTGCCGACCTGCACTTTGATGCCAAGCAGGCGCGTTTCCTTCGCTTCAGGAGGAAACTTGTAGGCGCAGGCCCATTTTGGAGAGCGTGTTCCTTCACCGATGTCGCGTTGTGCCGCCAGGGAGGAGATTTTGATCACCAGCCCGTCAGTGTCCATGTCCAGCGCTTTGCGGTAGCTGTCCAGGAACTCGATGGAGGCCGTGAGATCGACCGGCTCGATCAGCGTCGTCACGTAGGGCAGGCCGTACATGTCTTTCGTCACGTCCAAGGTCATGGTGCTTCTGAAACCCAGGAATTCCAGGAAGGCCAGCATATCCTCCTGGGTCTCGATCTCGGCAGGCAGATCGGTCGGGACGCTGTAGGCCACGAAATCCAGGCGCGCCTTGGCCACTTCTTTGGAGTCGATCTGGCGCAGTACGCCGCTGGCACCGTTGCGTGGATTGGCGTATTGCTCAGACTCCGGCACGCTCTCATTGTAGCGGTTGAAATTTGACAGCCTCCAGTAAGCCTCGCCTCGCACGTTCAAGGTGTAGGGTTTTCGAAGCTGGAGCGGAATGGTGCGGATGGTGCGGGCGTTTTCCGTAACGTCCTCGCCTTCGGTGCCATCGCCGCGAGTGACGCCCTGTTTCAACACGCCATTCTCGTAGCGGAGGTCAAGACTCAGCCCGTCAATCTTCATTTCGATGGTGGCTTCCTGGCCACGATATTTGTCGAGGAAGCGCAAGGTGTCGTCTAAGCTCTCGACGTTGTCCAGGGACAGCATTCGCACCTTGTGCTTCACCTTTCTCAGCCCTGTCGGTATCGGGGAACCCACGCGTACGGTCGGCGAGTTCAGGTCCGCCATCTCAGGGTGGTCTTTTTCAAGTTCCACCAGCTCGCGAAAAAGCTCGTCGTATTCCCGGTCGGAAATGATCGGGGAGTTGGAGACGTAGTAGCGGTAGCAGTGTTCGGTAAGTTGTTCGCGCAGTTCGAGAATCCGTTGGGCATCAGTGACGCTCATATTTCGTTCTTTTCAAAACGACATTACGAGTCTGATAAAAAAAGTAAACATTTTTTTCTATGATGCACGAATTGTTCCTGAATGTGGCGTACGTGTGTGGAATTGTGATCTGCGTGGTCGCCACGGTGATCGCAGTGAAGTTTTCATTCTGCTATGTCGTAAAGCGAAAAGAGTCTTTCGTTCCTGATAATCCGAAGGTTGAGGAGCGCACGCGGGCCGAGCATGTGTTGGAGATTTTGAAGCACGTGAAGACCGGGCCGCCTGAACTCAGGAAAAAGCCGATTCGTGTGAGCCTGCCGGAGCCTGCGCCCGCACCGAAGCAGGAACCTGAGCCGGAAATCGAGTGCGGTAATTGCGGCAAAGTGATCAACTCGGAACCAGTTGGTGGCGAGGCCAGAGACGGGAACGTATTCGTGCAAATTTATGAGTGCGCAAACTGTGGCGCTAAAGTCGAAGTCTAATCGGCAAGGTCGTCGCTCTCAATCACCCGGCGCACAATTTCCTGCGCCTCCTCAAACTGGCCGCCTTCATCACCGGCCAGCTCAGTTTTGATTTGAGCAGCGAGATCGCGCAGCATTTTCATGCCTCTCGGAGACTTGGCCAGGACTTCGCGCATGAAGGCGTTGAACTGGTCGTTGTCCATTCGCTGGATCGCTGAGTAAAGGTGGAAGGTCAGCTCGCGCTCGTTCTCTGCGTCCACGGCCTCCACAAAGCTGTCCCAGAGTTTCGGCCCGAGCAGCATGTGCCAGGCTTCCATGTCAGTGAGATCGGTTTTGTTCAGGATTTCTGCACGGTCTTCCGGGTCGTTTGGCAGACCGGCCATGGAAGAAAGCGAAGCCAGCTCGGTGAGACCTTTGATGAGTTCCTGGATCAGCACGGGGAAGCAGGCGGCCTGGGCTTGGACAATGGGACGGCCTTGAGGCGGTGGAGCTTCTTCTCCCATCTGCTCCTCTGGCGCTTGTTCTTCAGGTTCTTCGCGACGCACCTGGGAGACGCCCACGTGCGTTTTTTCTTTCGCGCCTTGGAGCACTTTGCTCTGCGGAAAAATCCAATAACCGATCTCAGTGGCCACCATCAGGATGCCGTAAGCGTTGCGCAGACCAGGGTGAATCCGGTCGAGCTGCTGGCCCGCCAGTTCAAAGAGAAAGTCGTTGCTGACGGCTGAACCCTGGATCATGGCGTTCGTGAAGTGACGCCGTTGGACCATTTTCTCCATCCACTCCTGTTCAGCCGGAGTGCGCTGCTTTTCAGGCCGGTTGAGCGGGGCCTGGGCTTCCGGTTCATCGGAAGTCATCATGTCATCCGTGTTCAGCTCGCTCGTGTCGCTGACGATATTGGCGTCGATGAGAATTTCTTGATTCTCGTAAGCCTGGCGCGCCGTCTTAAATTCCGGCAGCGAGAACACCAGTTCGATGGCGAGGTTTTGTAAGTCTTCCTGGTGCTGGCTCTCAGCCTCCTGGATTGCCTGCATGGCCTCGATGGTCTTGATCTGGATGAGGCGCAAAGACTGGCGAGTGAGTGGGACGCCCAGGTAGCGTTGAGCCTTCTGAAGAATCTTCTGCCATTGTTTGCTGGCCAGAACCTCCTCATAGTTTTCAGCCGTGCCCTCCGCGCCGCGCTGGAATTGGGGATAGGCAGGGTGCCGACCGAGCGGGTGCTGGCCGGTGGCAAAAGCTTGGTGACGCTCCGGGTGAATCAGGCCGCTTGGATCGTCGATAGCCTCGATAAGCTGCCAGATTTTCATTCGTCGTCTTTTTCGTCGTCCTTTTTGTCCTTGGATTTGTCCTCGTCCTTGTCCTCTTTTTTGTCCTTGGACTTCTTCTCTTTCTTGGACTTATCCTTTTCTCCATCGGAATCTTTTTCCTTTTTGCTGTCCTTTTTGTCCCCGGATTCGTCGTCACCTTCTCCACCCTCGCCGCCCACGGTGCCGATGATCGCTTTCACAAGGTCGCTGACGGCACCCATGATCTCGCCAGCCTGGCTTCCGTCGATCTGAATGACCTCGATCGTACCTTCCTCGCCACCAGCAGCCGGTTCAGCCGGAGTGGGCGTGCGCCCTAAAATCATGTCGAGAGTGCCGTCCGCCGACTCCTTGGGTTCATCTTCACCTGCGGCGACCATCGCTTCGCCTTCGCCGAAGGGTGGATCGTCATTATCCAGGAAATCAGCTTCAGGCGGCATCGGCAGTCCTTCTTCGCTTTCAGCAAAGGCCATCTGGCCACCAAAAACACCGATTTCTTCAAGTTGGCCGCGTGAATAGACTTCGGTCGTGCCGTCGTCCAGCGCCAGGCGCAATTCATTGCCGTCCCAGTCCCAGTCGCGGATGGGTTGCTCGGTTGCTTCGAGCCAATTCTCGATCTCGGCAGATTCATCCTCGGCTTTGGGGCGCGGTTCCTGGCCTGGCTCCATGTCGGGCGGCATGGTCCACGGACTGCGGGACGGTCGCCGGGTCGGCCTTTCGGTCGGTCTCTCCGTGGGAGGGGCCTCGGTCGGTTCAACGGTAGGTTCGGCCACCGTCGCTTCGTCCAGAGAGGCGATCCGGTCAATAATGTCGCGTGGATGCAGTTGCATACGCTCTAACTACTACTTCTTTTTCTTAGGTTGCAAAAGCTTCTCCCAGTCGGGGCTGTCACCGGATATTTTGTTGGTTTCCAGGTAATTCAGGCCCACTTCGCTGTCGCCTGCGAACGGCACGATCATCCAGGAAGTGTCGTAGTCTGGCAAGGTGCTTTCGATCACCGTGGGGATGTTGTTCATGACGCCGTTCACGATGGCGTGAACGTCCGGCAGCTCCGGGCGGTAGGCGTCGATGACCAAGCTGTCATGCACGGTCGATACCAGCAGGGACTTGAGATTAGCCTCGCGCATCATGGCTTCGATGGTGAACAGGCAGATGAGCATCATGTCCGACGCTGTGCTTTGAATCAGGTGATTGCAACCTGCGCGCAGGGCCTTACTGCTGGCCTCGCGATCCTCGCTGTAAACTTCTTCGAAGTCACGAACACGACCAAAGAGTGAGACGGCGCGCCCATTTTCCTCGATGAAAGATTTGTAAACACCGAGGAACTTCTTCAGGGCCGGGTAGGCGTCAAAGAAGGTCGCGATGATGTCTTCGCACTCCTCCAAAGAAATGTAAACTTCGGCGTTCGCCAGCACGTTTTGCAGGCCGAACGCGCCACCGCCGTAACCGGTCAAAAAGTTTACAGTTTTTGCGACCTTGCGTTTCAGCTCCAGCTCTTTGGCCTGATCGCTCTTTCCGTGCTTTTGCAGTTCCTCCATGTGCTTCTTCGTGAACTGCTCGTACGGAATCTTGAAGACCTTGCTGGCAGTGAGTGAATGGATGTCGATGTCTCGCTGGTAGGCGTCCACCATCGACTTGTCACCGCAGACGGCAGCCATCAGGCGCAATTCAATCTGGCTCAAGTCCGCCGCGTAAATGCAGCCGCGATCTCGGAACCGAGACGTGAACACCCGTTTGACCAGACCTTCGTTGGGAAGCTGCTGGAGGTTGGGGTCGCGGCACGAGAGACGACCCCCGCGTGTGCCGGTCAAGAGGAAGCTCGCGTGGATGCAGTGATCGACGGAGAGATGCGGCTCTTTTTCCCGCTGCTTCTTATCCAGGTGCGCGGACATCATGTTGCGCATAGGCCGGACGTAGGTGCTGTAGAGTTTGAACACTTTCCGGTACTCCTGGAGCGGGCGTAGGTTGGGATGATCCACAGCCAGCCGGTTCAGCGTGTATTTGTCCACGGCGGCCAGCTCTTTCTGCTCCTCATAGGTCAGGTGCTGCCAATCACCAGGATCATCGCCGTAAAGCTTGCGACCGGCCTTGGTGAGGCGCTGAATTGGGCAGTGCAGCACGTCAAACAGCAGCTCTTTGAGCTGGCCTTTGTTTTCCAGATCGAGTTCCCATAGTGGCAGTTCACCCGCGCCAGTTTCCGCTCGCTTGAGCTTTGACTCCTGGAGCTTTTGCTGGCACCAGCGCTCGATGTCGGGATCGGCGTCACGCAGCTTGCGCTTGGCGGCCTGCACCATTTCAGGATAGGTTCGTTCCTGGATCGACAGTTCTTCCGGGTCAATGTACATGCCACGCGCCATCATTTTGGTGAGCGTGCGCGAGGCGACTGAAACGACGTTGCGATAAACCCAGTCGCGACTTGGGCATTGATAATAGCGGAAACTGCCTGGGCTGCCGGGTTTGGTCAGAGGTATTTTGTAAACTTTTGTTGTGGCCAGTTTTGCAGCGATGCCGTCACGCGCCTGGTAGGTCACTTCCACGTCGCCCATGACGTACGGTTCCAGATGTGATTTCCAAAGCTCCTTGGGGCACATGGCGTAGTGTCCGCCTTTACCGCTGGCCGGGTCCATGGCGTCGCCGTGCAGCTCGATCAGCAGCGTCATTTCTTCTTCGTAACCGGCGAGATCGTGGACCCAGTCGTAGGCCAGCACTTCGAGGCCGAGGCTGCCACGTTTCTGGAGCAGCGTGAAGGCCATGTGCCAGGTATCCCATTTTCCTTTTTCCGCGATTAGGTTGATGCGGTCCTGAAGGCACAGCCAATTCTCATTCCAAGTGCCGTCCGAGTTGAACGGCACGTATTCGTTCTCACGCCTACCCACGGTGGCGATGGTGAACAGCGCGTCGAAGGTATAGTTGTGGCCAACGATGTCGGCGAGCGCCAGCAGCCGGATCACATAGGGGCTGATCGTGTTCAAATGCGGGAGCAAGTCGCTTGTGGGATAATCCCAGGGGAAGCCGATGGATTCCGGTTTTCCGGTTTCCGGGTTGGTCCAGCGGAACATCATGAAGACGATGGCCGGTGGCTTCGATGTTTCAATGAGGTCTTCGTCCTCTGGGTTGTCCGCGATGGCAGAGGTTGCGTCGCTTTTAGTGGCGGCGCGCACATGCCGGAAAAACGACCATGGTTTCAGGCCGGTGGTTTCCGTGTCGTAGGCAACGATGAAATTGTCGTAGGTCTCAGCAAACTTGATGGCGCGCTCCAGCGACTCCAGGATCACGCCAACATCTGTTGAAATGTTGTACCACGACCGGATATAATTTGGAGGCGGAACATTTTTCTTTCCGATCTGAAGCGCGTAAATCAATTCCTTTTCCCACCGCGCTGTCACCAGTTCGTTCTGCGCTGCCAGGATCAAACGCGGCGTCTGGAGCGGCACCATCGGGATGCGCGTGGTCGGCGATGGCCCAAAGAGCGGATGGCCGCGAATGAACTTTCCTTCGTTCAGTGGATCAGGCCGGTCAAGGACGTAGTCTTTATCCGTGAGCCAGTCGTCAGGCCAACCGCGCCAGGTCAAGAGGCGACCGCTCCAATCGCCAGCGTTGCTCTTGTGCGAGAGCAGGCCGAGGGAAACGGTGCCAATGGGAATCACCACCTTGGGTGGGTGGTTCATCAAGTCTTGAACTGCGTACGTGCGGCACCAGTTGCCTTTGGTTTTGAAATTGGGAATTTTGGGTCCGCGCCCGGCGCAGCGAGTCACAGGAACCCAACGTATTTCGGCCAGGCTGACTCCGTGCTTTTCTTTCAGCTTGTGGATCAGAGCCGACATCCAGGAAGTGATGCCGCCCGCACCTATTCTGCCGGTCTCGTCTTCTTTCTTGCTGATGGCGTCCACGAGGATGGTGACGGTTGGGTTGGTCGGTCCGATGAACTCCATGTAGGGGTTACGGCTTCCCGTTTGGTCGAGAGCGCAGGCCGCACAGATCGGTTGGCGAGGTCCCGGCACCAGCGGTTCTGGTCCGATGGGAGCGTACGCGTCCGGGAGAATGACGACTTCTGATTTTCCTTCTTCCTTCGCGCCGTAATGTTCACGCAGCGTGTCGCGGAAAAATTTGTCAACGCCTTTGTAGTTGACCGTAGTTCCGTCTTCGAGACGAAAGATTACCTTTGGTTTTGCTGGTTTTCTTTTCTTCTCCACGACTGTTTCTTGCTCTGGCATACGTCAAAGAACGAAATCGTTCTATCATGGGTGGAACGACAAGCGATTGAAGCACCGAGAAGATGTTTTGGCCTGGAGCAGAATCCAGAGAATGAGAATTGCCCGGCGTGTCCCCACCGAAAAGATTGTGAGAGTCTGATGGGACATTTGGTGGATCGCATCGAAGTGGACAAAGCGCGGTTTCAACTAATCCCTCCAGGACTTATTAAGCGCCTGAACATTCCCGATGTTTATGATTGGGACCCCGACATGATGAACATCGAAAAGGTTTACGCCTTCTGCCACAAATGGGTTTTCGGAATGGAGCCTTTGAGAAACATCGGTAATCATCGCAAGCTGATTCTCCGGCGCGTGCGCGAGGCTAATACTTCCATCAAGATGTTTTTCCTGGCGAACATGTTCGGCTGGAGGGAGAGCCGGGCACACCAGATATTCAGCCCAGTGGTCTTGACGAGGGATATGGCGGTTGGTCAGGTAAAGACCTTTGCTTCGGTTTGTCACAACAAATACGGTGCGTTTGATACCAGCGGGCTTGACCTCCTGATGAAGTCCGAAGCTGCCACTCAGGACTTTGAAAGTCATTTGTTAAACTCCGAGATCGCGACAGGAAGCTGGATCGTCGGCTATAAGCTGTTTCACCAGGGGAATATCATCGAGAACATTTACCGGGAGATTGAGATCGAGCTGCATCCCTGGTGGCTGGCCACCGAGGAGTCTTACTTCAACCAGATTTTGAAACCGCATCTGGATAACCCGGATGCGTGCGACGACCAGGTAATTAAAAAGCATCGCTGGAATGCGCTGCAAGTGCGCGGACGATTGTTGCGTGAACCTCGGCGCGCTTTGCACGTTTTTTCGCGCAGGCAAGTGGTGGCAAAAAACGCCATACTGAAAGTTTTGGGAATGCGCGGGCTAAGACCCGAGCACTTTTTAATGGAAGACATCCCCGTTGTAAACATGTTCAAGTTCTGGGCGCGCCTGGGCCAGGCGGTCCAGCACTACGAGTGCTTGAAATATGTTGAAGGTTTTCCGTCCGCGTTCGACGCGAAAATTCGTTCTGCCTTAACACTCTGACGATGTACGATAAATACAGCTTCACGACAGACCTTCAGGACGCAATTCTGGCGTGCATGGTGGCGCATCCCGCCAAATTCATGTCCTACCAGCAGACGCTCAACACCGCGTACTTCACCGGTGTCCAGAGAATTTCTGCTGCCCGAGCTATCTTCGCTTACTGGCGCAAGCACACCCGGTTTCCAAGTTGGGACGTGCTGGCTGACGTGGTTTTCGACGCGATCATGCGGACCTCCGAGGAAAAGGAGTCGCAGTCGATCATGGAGTACGTCAACCGGCTGCGCGGCATGGACACCGGCGACGCGGACTACGTGGCCAGCAAGGTCGTCGAATTCGCCAAGGAGCGGGCGCTGTACCTGGCGGTCAGTGAATCGGCCAAGGCTCTGGAAGCTAATGAGACTCCGCCGAAAGGTTTCATCTCGCTGTTTGAGGACGCGTTGAAGGTCGGGCAGAACCTCGGCGACATGGGCTATATCATTGGCCCAGAGAAAAACGACATCCAGAAGATCGTTAGTGAGTACACTGCTGAGGGCTACTCCATCTCCACAGGTTTTCCAGAGTTGGATAAAATCCTTCCGGCAGGCGGCATGGAGCCGGGATGGCTCATTTCTATTCTGGCTCCTCCGAAGCGATACAAGACGACTTTCTGCATCAACATGGCGATGCGGATCGCCGGGCGCGCCATCTCCAGGCCGGTGTTTTACTATCCCTGCGAAATCACGCAGAAGCTGGCCGGTGTGCGCGCTCTTTGTAACCTGACCGGTCTGTCGATGGATTACGTGCGTAAGAATCCCAAGCATTTCACGGAGTCAGCGCTGGCGGAAGCTGAGGACAAGCTTGGTGCAAGTCTGCTCATTAAAGGTTATCCATCTCGTGGTGCCACGATCAGTGGTGACATCCGGCTGCACGCCATGAACTCGCGGCAGCAGCTCGGAATGGAGCCAGGGGCCATCTTCATCGACTTCGCGGAAACCGTGAAACCAAGCTCAGACCCCAAGCGGACGAGCGAGCACCGCGCCCAGGGTGAAATTTATATCGAGGCCCGCGCCCTGGCGGCAGAGATGAATTGCCCTGTGATCCTGCCGGATCGTTGCAACAAGGAAACAGTCGGACGCGCCGTGCCGAGCATGAAAAGCTTTCAGGGCAGCTTCGAGAAGGCAGGTATCGTGGATTTGGCGATTGGCCTGTGCTCCTCAGAGGAGGAGTACATGATGAACGTCATCCGCTACTTTGTGTTCCTCAACCGCCACGGTGAAGCTAATCAGCACTTTCGCGGTACGATCACGGCCAAGACCATGACGATGACTATGGACGAGAAGATACCGTGGAATCCAGAGGACGAAGACAATGACGGAGGGAGAGAGGGCGGCGGCCACAGGAGAAGGGGACCACGCAGACCGCCGCCCGAGAGGATCGACGAATGATCAGGCTTTGGCTTTTTCGGCGCGGATCAGTCTCCAGCGTTTGCGCTGAGCTGCCGCGATCTTGCGACGGGCGCTGGCCGACATGGTGCGGGTCGGCGCGATGATGTTGGGAGTGACACGAACTAGCTCGTTAAATTCGTGTTGCAGGCCGTCGATCTTTTCGCGCAGGTCGGCAGCTTGGCGCAGTTTAGCGGACGAGAGCGTCATGAGAATGTTGCCGTGTCCGTTGTGAGTTGTGGTCTTTGTTTTCATTTATTTTGATGTGTATAAACTACGGAGCAAAAAAGTAAACAAATTCGCTTTAACCGTCAATACCCAAGTTGCATATTCGTCTCAGAGTATTTTAGTTCTACAAACCAACGTATGGCATATTCTCAAAACAACGAAGAAGAAGTAATCCTCCAGTTACTCACTGAATCCGGCGTTTCTATTGGTCGTTTTCTGGATATTGGGGCTTACGACGGCAAGGCTTTCTCCAACACAATGCGTCTCACCGAACTCGGATGGGGCGGCGTTTGCGTCGAACCTTCACCCAGTGTATTTCCGGCTTTGATGAAGCTTCACGGTCAGAATCCGAACATTGACTTGGTCCAGGCGGCCATCAGCCCTTCCTCAACTCTGGTGGAGTTTTACGACTCAGGCGGGGACGCGATCTCTACTACTTCGGCGAACCACCGGGACAAGTGGCAGCGGGGCTGGAACGTGAATTACACGAAGTTTTTTGTCTTCACCCTTCCGTTGTCCGTGTTGTTTGCACGCTTTGGATTCAACTTCCAGTTCATCAACATCGACGTTGAGTCAACCAACTGGAGTATTTTCGAAAATCTTCCTTTCGCGCTGCTCACGGCGACACGGGTCATCTGTGTGGAGCACGACAACCACATTGACCAGATGGCCAGCCTGGCCGCGCCTTACGGTTATCGGATCGCGCACACAAATGGCGAGAACCTTATCCTGGCGCGATGAAAGTCATCAGTTTTTCTGCCTGGGGCCGCGATCCTGCCTTTTATCAGGGCGCTTTGGCTAACGTTGAGCTGGCGAAGAAGATTTATCCCGATTGGACGTGTTGGTTTTTCGTGGATCACGACACGCCGTTGAGCATGGTTACGCCCCTCATCGACAACGGGGCCATGGTCTATTGGCGAAGCATTATGAGTGGACCATGGGAGGGGCTGTTTTGGAGGTTCGAGCCGATCTCTGATCCGTTCGTCACGCACACGATCGTACGGGACTGTGACAGCCGGGTGAATCCCAGAGAAGCTGCTGCCGTCGCTCAGTGGCTCGCGTCTGGCAAGATGTTTCACGTCATGCGTGATCATTACGAGCACAACGTTCCCATCATGGGCGGAATGTTCGGATCGCTGCACTGGCCTCTGATGGAGACCTTCATGAAGGAGTGGAAGGATTTCGGCAGCAAAGGCTGTGACCAGCGTTTTCTGGCTGAGCGCGTGTGGCCTACCGTTAAGCGTTCTACTATCGGGCACGACCGCTACGCTCAGGGGCTTTCCATGCCAAACCGCGACGGAGTTGGCACATACGAGTATAAGCCGCTGGAACAGTTGGGTGATCACGACCTGCGGTTCTTTCCAGACCATGACATCTTTGATCCGGTTGTGTTTGGAGAACACGTCGGCGCACGCGTAGGAATCTGATGAATCACAGGTACAAATTTCGTGTTGATGACATCAGCCTGAACACTGACGCTCTCAAACTGGCGGCGATGATCGCCTTCCTTCAGGATTACTTTGGTCCTGAGTGGGTTGAGGTTGAACTGGCTGTTTCACCGGCAGTGTTCGACATGTCGAACTACGAGGGCCTGGAGAAGGAGCGCGCTTTCCCGGCCACTTTGAATCGTGAAGCGGACTTTCGGAAGTTTTACCGGGTGGAGAAAGTTGGCGTTCCTGAGTTTATCTGGGAGTACCGAAGCAAAGGGCCTTTTTTCACCATCTCAGCTCATGGCATGGTCCACGTCGATCATCGCCTGCTGTCAGGGAAGGCCCAAGAGCTGAGCATCGTGACTTCCTGTGCGCTGACGAAATCAGATTCGTTCGTTCCTCCGTTCCACAAGTGGAATGAGAAAACCGAAGCCGCGTGCCAAAGGAACCGAATCCATCTGGAGAAGCTGGAGTCCGTGAACACGAGCCACCTGCTGTACCACAAGTTTGATCCTAACACCTACCACTATTACTTCCACACCCATGACTTCACCTACGAACAATTCGTCCAGCGTTTTTCATCGCCTCCTCATTGACGAGAATGGCATTGATAAAGCCACTGGTTTTAGTCAGGAGGGTCAGGACCAGCGCTTTCGCGTCATTCTCAATCGGTGTCTTCGCACGCCCATAACCGGTAAGAAGATTCTGGATTACGGATGCAACGTAGGCGGTCTCCTGGATTACGTCTGGCCGCACGGAGAGTATCCGGTTCAGTTAGATTATACCGGTGTTGATCTCGTGCCTGAGTTTTTGGTGAGGCTTAAAGATAAGTTTCCAACAGCCAAAACGTTCGTGGGCACGGTTTCCGATGATGACGATTTTGCTCATCTCAAGAGTCAGGGGCCTTACGATTACACGATTGCTTCAGGGGCTTTTTGCTACGCAGATCAAAAATCTGAGCACAAGCTGATGTTGCAAAGGCTGTGGGAGTTGACCTCGGACACTCTGGTCGTGAATTTTCTGAGCAGCTATGTTTCGACTGAACGACGCACGTCGAAGATCGTTCATGTTTTGTATCCGCCGTATTTCGGCATCGTGGTGGCTGAGAGTTTGAGCTGCAAGTTTTTCACCTTACAGCACGACTACCGGGAAAATGATTTCACATTGACGCTCTATCGAAAATCAGCATGAGGGTCGCCATCCATCAGCCCAACTTCATGCCCTGGCTGCCATTTTTTGAGAAGATGGCTGCGGTGGATCGGTTCGTGATTCTTTCCCGTTGCCAGTTTGAGAAGGGAAAGTACCAGAATCGCTTTCGATTCAATGAGGCGTGGTACACCATGAGTGTTAATCACGGGATGGACCCGATCATTGAAAAAGTTTACACGCGCCCGCAGGAGGACTGGCAGAAGATTAAAACTCGCCTGCCCCAGTTCGAAAAAGTCTTCGGCCAGTTTGACGAGTGCATCGGTCACCGGCTTTGGCTGACCAATTTCAGGATCATTTTGAAAATGGCGAAGATGTTGGGGATCACGACCGAGATCATTCTCGATCCCATCACTTCGTTAAAGGGCACCGACCGTCTGGTTGAGATTTGCCGGGCGCTGGAAGCCGATACCTATCTGGCCGGGCAGAGCGGGGCGCACTACATGGAACCAGAGAAGTTTGCCGCTGCTGGCATCAAAGTGGAAAATCAGGACCTGTCGAAGGCTGACAAACGTCATTCTCTGGAAAAGCTGCATGAACTCATTTGATCGTGTTATTTTAAGCTGTGATCCAAATCCAAAGTTCTTGGATTTCTGGCCGGTGGTGGCGCAGGCATGGCAGAAGCTTTTCGGCGTCTCGGTCCGTCTGGCTTTGGTTGCGGACATCAAGGCTTTTCCGGCACCGCAACTTTACGCTTACGGGCCGGTAGATTATCTCCCGCCTGTTGAAGGCATCCCCGTAGCCAACCAGGCGAAGGTGGCGCGCTACTGGGTGGCTGCCGCTATGCAGGACGATCACGTCACGATGATCAATGACATCGACCTGCTGCCTCTTTCCAAAGACTACGTGAATACGCTTTTGGGGAATCGTCCCAAAGGCACTCTGGTCACTCTGGGAGCAGAGCTGTATCGAGGCGTGGAAAAGGGCAAGCACATGGCCGGTTACCTCACGGGGGAGACGAGCGTGTTCAAGCAGATGGTGAATCCAAAGGGTCTCGGCTGGACTGACTGGGTGCGCAGCTTTTCAGGTCTCCAGCGCTTCGATCACAAGGAAGACATTTCCAATCCAACGAACAGCGAGAACCCGGATTGTTTCTCTGATGAGTCGCTGCTGCGCTATCTCCAGTGGATAAACCCGGTTCCTTTTGAGAATCGCCGTATGCCGTTCTGGCCGTACACCGAGCAGGCGCTCGACCGAGCTGATTGGAAATTCGATGCGCAGAAATTGAAAGATGGTGTTTACAAAGAGGCGCACCTGCCGCGTCCGTATTCGGAAAACGTGGACAAAATCAAGCCTCTTACTGACTACCTGGGAATATGACGAAAGATGATAAGTTGACATTGTTTTTAGGACAGCTCGCAGATCGCAGAGATGAGCTGGACCCGAAGCCGTCTGTTAAGGAATATGGTTTTGCCGATGACTGCCGATTCGCTATGAGCCTGTCTCCGCGAATGCGTGATTATGCCCTGGCGATCTTCGAGAAGTACGGGAAGCAGCTTGGCTGGCGCTCGCTTGACGAGCCTCCGCGCCCTCAGAGACGATAGCCCATGTTTTTCAACTACCAGGATTTTTACGCGCAGGTTGCGGCTCGTGCCGACTTCAAGACATTCGTGGAGCTTGGAGTTTACGCTGGTGATTCGCTGGCCTTCCTGCACAGCGCGCTTGAGAAGCGCGGCACTCCGTACACTCTTTGCGGGATCGACCTGTGGGAGGAGGGGTACGCAAGGACGGGTTATCATCGTCATCTGCCGCAAGGATTACGGCAAATGGTCGAGAAGCGATTTGAAGATGCGAAGTCAGTGTTCCTCGTCCAGGATGAGTCAGCAGCGGCTGCTAGTCGTTTCACTGACCAGTCGGTTGATTTCGTATTCATTGATGCGAATCACAGCGAGGAATTCGTTACGCGTGACATCGCGGCGTGGCTGCCCAAAGTCAGACCTGGAGGAATGATCTCAGGTCACGACTTTCGTGAACCCTGCGGAGTGGAAGCGGCGGTCGTGAAGGCGTTCGGCGAAGGCAATTTTTCCGTGATCGGGACGGTCTGGCATAAAACCGTATGAAGTGGCTGGTTATTCAATCTGACGGCGCACACAAGGGGCAGGACTCCTGGACGCCGAACTGGTACCTGCGTGAATGCTACAGCCTGGCTGATGCGCTGCGCAGCCAGGGCCATCAGGCCGACATCTGGGGAGCGGGCCACGGTAATTTTCATGTTCCTCCTGATTTCAACTCTTACGACGGCATCCTGTTGGTTGAGAATTATGATTTCGGTTGGATGCCGGAGTTCAGCGAGATCACCAAGCCGATTAAGGTTCAATGGATCATCGACCTGCACACGCAACCCTGGTCAAATTATCTGCGCTGGAGCCGAGATATGGACATGGTGATGCACTCCTCCATTCGGATGCTGGAGGACTACGAGCGGCAGATGCCCAGTGCCAAGCACATCTGGTTTCCGAACGCCATTGACGACCGCTATTTCAATCTCGGAGTTGAGGAATTTCCGCGCACCACCGACATCCTGTTCATTGGCGGCAAAGGGTCTCGGGAAAAGACTATCGACCGAATGGTGGCCGAGGCTGGCATGACGTACGGCTACGGCATCACGGGAGCGTCTTACATCGACGCTCTGCGCCGGACCAAGATCGGATTCAACAAAAATCTCTCCTGGGACATCAACTACCGGACGTTTGAGACTATCGCGTGCGGAGCTTGCCTCTTGACCGAGCGGGATTGGGACCTGGAAAAGCTCGGTTTCGTTGACGGAAAGAATTGTGTTCTTTACGAGAGCGACAGCGGGGCGGTCGAGCGGACCAAAGACCTGCTTGGCAGTGGACAATGGCAAGGAATTGCTCGCGGCGGTTTGGAGCTGGCTAAGAGGCACAGCTACACGGAACGAATAAAATTACTGATCGGTCATCTATGAATAAAACCTGTGTTATCAATTTTGCAAAGGGCGCGTGGTATCCTCGTGGCCAGGCGCGCCTGGGCCAGTCTCTGAAGGATGTTGGCTACGACGGAGACTATTACCCCTGGAACGATGAGCGGACGCTTTTGGTGCCTCCGCATGAGATGCAGCCGTATGCCTTCAAGATCGGTGCTTTCCAGGAGGCCAAGCGCCTCGGTTATCGAAGGATTCTCTGGTGCGACGCCGCCGTCTTTGCCATCAAGTCCATTCAGCCGATCTTCGATCACATCGAGCGCGAGGGTCACCTTTTTTTCCAGAGCGGATTCAACTGCGCCCAGTGGACGAGCGACGTGTGCCTGAACACCATGGGCGTCAGCCGGGACGAGGCGGAGAAGATGACCATGTACATGGCGTGCTGCATGGGTCTCAATCTCGATCATCCACGGTCAGTCGAGTTCCTGGATCGTCTGACGCATTACTCCATGACCGGCGTCTGCCTGCCGGGCGCTTGGCGCAACGAGAATCACGAAGTCTCGATGGACCCGCGCTGCCAGGGCCACCGTCATGACCAGAGCATCGGCAGCATTGTGGCCGCGCAGCTTGGCATGGAGGTCATTGTGGCGCATCACAGCTATTTCGCCTATTACACGAAAGGCGTTTATCAATACGGACAACCAAACGATATGACGGACATCAAAGACAGTGTCGTCATGCTAACACAAGGAATGTAAACAATTATGGGCGTCGTACCTCACAGTCTCAGAATGCTTCAGACCCACATCGGCAGTGTGGGCGGTTTTAACGGATGCCGGATGCTCGAACTGGGTGATCAGCAGATGTACTGTCATCACAACATCCCGGAAGCCAGCGCCGCGAAGTCCTACTTCGAGCAGCTTGGAGTGAAGCACACGTCCGTTGACCTCAACGGGGAACTGGGCGCATTGCCGCTCAATCTTTCCACGCGGATCGACAACATTGACGGTGAAAACCTCTTTGATGTGGTCACTGATTTCGGCACTAGCGAGCACGTCGGGCCGGAAGTGAAGCACTTGCACGCCTGCCGCGAGAACGTTCACCGGTTCTGCCGACCGGGTGGCCTGATGATTTTCATGAACCCGAAGATCGGCAACTGGCCGGGCCATGGGTATCACTATTTCACGCTCCAGCACTATGCCAGCCTGGCCGCCGCCATGGGTTACACCATACTGGAGATTTCAGAACACCCGACTCTTGGAAACTCGGTCGATGGGTGGCAGATTCATGCTGCCCTGCTGAAGAACGGCGACGCGCCCTTCGTCAGCCTGGAACAGTTTGATCAGCTTTGTCAGGGGACGGTGTTTCGGAAATGACCGGTGCGTCCACCACGCGGGATTTCACAAAGTAAATCTCCATCCAGCGGAAGACGTAGTCGATCACTGAGGATGCGTTCCTGATCTCGGGGTTTCCGGTGAAGCCAGAAGGTTCAAAGCGCTGATGAGAGAACTTCTTGGCCAGCGTCTCGATGCTGACGCCGTATTGAAGGGACAGGCTGGTGAGTGTGCCGATGGTATCCATCAGTCCGCCGATAGTTGATCCCTCCTTGGCCATGGTGACAAACAGCTCACCGGGTGAACCGTCTTCGAACATCCCCACGGTCATGTAGCCCTCGTGACCGGCGATGCTGAACTTGTGAGTGACGGCGTGGCGGCTGTCCGGCAGACGACGGCGCACTGGCTGACCGATCTTGGCCTTGGCCTGTTCCAGTTCCTCTCCTGCCTTCGCCAGAGCTTCCCCGCCTTTGATCATGCAAAGAGCCAGGGAGTCTTTAGCTTCTTGAAGTTCTTTCGCGGCCTGCTCGTAGCTGGCCTTCCAATTCATGCGTCGTTTTGCCATGCCGAGAAGAACAAGATTAGTCGATCTCGTTATTCAGGATCACGTCGCCAATACGAAGGAGTGTTGTCTCGATGGCGTTCACGACCGCAGACGTGTTGCCCGGAGTCTCCAAGGCAACACGATTGACAGCAGTCACACCGGAGATGGACTGGATCACGGCGGTAATGTTCGAGGCTGAGCCGATGATGCCGGGAATCTTGGTGCCGTAGATCGAGCTGCCCACGGCCAGGCCGTTCCCCCAGGCTTCGATGGCTGAGCGAATCTCCCTCCGCTTGGATTGGGATGTGTCGCCAGAATAGCCGACATAAATGTTTACGAAATTATCTGAAGCGTAGCCCACGATGGGGATGAGCTTCATGCTGAGATCGCCGGGCGCGCCGATGATGTAAAGGTTGATCTGGCCGGTCAGCAGGTTCACGGTGGATGGATAGTTGTCCACGTCGGCACTGATGTTCGGACCGAGCACCTGCGCGGTGCCAGGCAGAATGCCGGGAACGACCGTGAGCTGGTTGATCCCGAGGAACAGGCTGAAGGACCACGCCTGGATCGGAAATACTGGCATCTGGGCCGTGTAAAGGCTCACGTTCGCGTTGTCCACGGAGCTGAATGCCGGGTTGCCTGCGCCATTTTTCGTCAGAGCATAGGAGAAGTTCGAGTCAGGCGGCGTGAACAGTTCCAGTGAATTGGCGGGGAATAAGTCGCCTGTCGGAGTCGCAAGTATAAGGTTATCAACACCATTCACGGTGGTTAATGCACTGAATAACTTGGAATAAATCACGGCTTGGCCAGGCAGCAGGAGGTCCACGAAGCTGAGTAGCGCGCTCTGCATCTGGATGGTGGTGTCAGCCACGTCGATATTATCGAGCACTTTGAAGCGAAGGCTGATGGGCAACGGGACTGCTGTGCCATCGCCGATCTCGACTTGGTCGGTGCCCACGGCCTTGGTCTGCATGAAGTCTTGCAGGGCCAGCTTTTGCAGCGGAGTGAGAGTGATGAGCGAGCCGTTGGGACCAGAGACCCACGGATAAATGAACACGATGTTTCCTTCGAGGAAGGAGTTCTCGGTCCGCACCACGGCGCGGGCAAAGGCGATTCCAGGGAAGGACATCGCGATGGTCTGGTAGTCTTCCAGGGTCACGGCTCGGTCGTTGGCACGGCTGGCCGCAGGAATGTTGATGCGCGCCTGTTCCAGGGTTTCTGCATCCTGGCCGCCGCTGCCGACTCCGGTTTGGTTTGTGACCTGAATGGTGATCGGGCTGGTGGTGGAGGACAACAGCCCCGTGATCGAAGTGTTGATCGAGTTCAGGGAGATGTTGCCAGCGCTGCCGCCGCCTACTCGATAGGTCACAGTGATGACGGAATTCGTAGGCACTGCCGCGCCGAACGTGCCGTCACCAAAGACCACGAGGGGCTGACCTGACGGTGTCGTCTTAAAAATGAAGTCGTTCGCGTCGGCTGCCGATTTCGCGAAGCTGTTCACCTGGTTCCAGACATCACCGTTCACGGTGACTTGGACGGACCCTTCGATGACCGGGGTTGTGCCAAGCATCACCACATACGACGGCGAGTTGTTCGCAGGCGAAGTGAAGTCATCCGTGACGGTTAATCCCTGCACGCACAGGATGCGCTGATCGTACACCTGGCCGGTGACAGTCGCGGTCGAAGCGCCAGCGTAAGCTGTCGCGAGCACGAGCCGGTTGTTGCTGACTGCGCCAGGAGATGCCTGAATGTCCTGAATGATGTAGGTGGTAGTTTCGCCGGTGACCTGGAAAATTTGACCGGCCTGAACGTATTGTGTGAGGTCGATGGTGGTGTCCAACAGGTCGGCGTTCGAGGAACCGGGTGTCACCAGGATGAACGTGGACAGAACTTTAGGACCAGAAATCGTTGGCGAAATGGTGACGATCTGGGTGATGGGTGTTGTCTGTCCTGCCTGGATCACGTAGTCCTGGGCCACTTCGAAGGAGATGGAGGTCGTGTCGCCGGTACCGGTACTGCGGATCACGGTGCCTTTCGAGATGGTGACGGTCGCACTGGCTTGCGGTTGGCTGATGCTGGCTTCGCAAGAAACGGAGGCCGCCGTTGGGCCACGCAGTTGGTATCCGATCAGGCTGCCGAGGTTGACTGCCGATTCCCGTAACGTCATCGTGTTGATGAAGTTCTCGCCTGCCGCCCGGTTGACCAGAAAAGCGACCGTGGCAATCGACCAGGCCATGATGTCCACCAGGACGATGCCGAAGGAATTATTGAGGAAGTCGTTCCAAACCCGTGGGTAACGCGCACGAATGCGCTGGAGCAGAGCGTCCTTCTGCGCCTGAAAATCAACCTGGATGTACCGTAACGTATTTGGCGTCGCCATGATCTAACTACGGGACGAGGATGCGCTCCAGGTACTCCGAAACCTTCTCGTCATCTCCCTCCAAGAGTGCCCGTTGTGCCCGACACAGGTTAAGGAGAGTTCGTTGGGCGTCCTGCAAAGCCTCGTTGTTTTTGAGGATACGCATGGCGTTCAAAACTGCTACGCACTGTTTTTCCAAACTCGTTCTTTGATTGGTGACTGCCATGCAGCTAAGAACCGATTCACAGTTTGAAAATCCCGTTCGGTCCGGTATCCCAGTGAATGACCACGTCTCCGCCTTGAGGGTTCCAGGGCAAACCGTTGCCGGTGTCGAGGTAGCAGACGAGGGTTGACGTGCTCTCGTTGCCCGTGTCTTTGAAAACGATGAAAGCGCCAATTAACGGGCCAGTGACTGCGTTGAGAGTGATGTTCGAGGCCAGGGCGACTCCGTTGTTGGCGGTTTTGCCGGTGAGAGCGCCGGAGATCGCGATGCGGGCTGATAGCGGCACGTCCGAGAGCGAGTGATGGACATCTTTCAGAAAAGTGTAGTTGGCCGTGTTTACCAGCAAAACCTTAAAGGTGTTGTTGATCCAATCAATTTGTCCCGAGAGGAACTGCTGATTGGCGAATGTGTAGCGCTCGTTCGACATGCCATAACTACCGAATTAAACTTGTTTACGAAATTTAGTTCTGTTGGAATCAAGATATGATTGCGGAGCAAAACACGGCAGGCATCATGAGGCACTTCGTCCTTAAAGAGCCTCGGATCAAGCAGATTACTGCGGTCCAGTACGTTGAGAAGAAGTACCAGGAGGGTTTTCGCGACATCGTGATCGCCGCGCCGACCGGCGTGGGCAAGTCCGCCATTGGGAGTTCGATCTGTTTCTGGTCTCAGGACCTGGTCGTCGAGGGTTTCGAGCCGGGCGGCTATTACCTGGTGACGCAAAAGCTGCTCCAGGACCAGCTCCAGAACGATTTCAAGAATTACATCATCCCCAACCCGCTCTCGACCTGCCAGAATTTGAAGTCAGCGTCAGAATACCCGTGCCGAGCCTTTGGCACCTGCGGTATCGGCGGCAAGCACAATCCCCGGTGCGCTGCCATCAAGATGAACGCCTGCGGTTACAAGATTCAAAAGAATCGTTGGCAGAATGCGCTTTTGTCGGTGACCAACTACCCTTACATGTTCACTGAGCACACCATGGCGGGCAACCTGCCGCCGCGCCGGGTGCTGGTGCTTGATGAGTGCCACACGCTGGAGCGCCAGATACTGGGTTTCATTGAGCTGTCGGTCACGGAGGAATCGCTGAGAAAATGGGCACCGTCCATCAAGCAGGTCCCCAAGTTTAGCGGCGTCGAGGAATTTGCCGACTTTGTCATTGATGAATACCTGCCGTTTATCGAACGCCGTCTTCAGACGCTGGCTGCCTGGGAGCCGACCGACGATTCCGCCGAGGACAGAAAGATCGCCCAGGAAAAGATGGAAATTGAGAACCACTGGGGCAAGGTCTATCGCGGTTCCAACCTCATCAAAGAGGACCCTAAAAACTGGGTGCTGAACCAGGAGAATAACCGGCGCGGAGAGGCCGAAGCGGTGGCCAAGCCCTTGGATGCCTCCCCTTTCAGTCAAGACCTTCTCCTCGAAATGGGTCACGTTCGCGTTTACATGTCAGCCTTCCCAGGATCGAAACGGATATTCTGTCGGAGCTTGGGTCTTGACGAGGAGAAGACGGCATGGCTGAACTTAAACAGCACCTTCCCGGTCGAGAATCGGCGCATCTACATGACCATGGTAGGGTCGATGAGCAAGCGCAACCGTGAAGGCACGATGCCCGGCTTTTTCGCTTTCACGAAGAAGATTCTGGAGTCCTACCGTGACACGAAGGGCATCATCCACTGCAACAGCTATGAGCTTGGCAAGTCGATCTACGAGGGGTTAAGAGGGACACCGGATCATCGCCGCCTGCTTTTTCCAGAAACCTCGGATGCTCGTGATGAAATGTTCCTGCGGCACAAGAATTCCAAAGAGCCGACCGTCATTCTCAGCCCGTCCATGACCGAGGGTTTCGATTTTTCCTACGATCTTGCGCGCTGGCAGATCATAGCGAAGATTCCTTACCCTTATCTCGGCGACCAGCAGGTGGCCGCGAAGAAGGAATTGGATCAGGACTGGTACGACCTTCAGGCTGTCATGTCCATTATCCAAGCCTGCGGTCGTATTGTACGATCGGACAGCGATGTCGGCGACACCTACATTCTCGATAGCGATTTCCTGGCGCTGTGGGAGAAACAGCAGCACATGTTCCCCCGCTGGTGGACGGAAGCTGTGGTGTGGCCTCCACGTAAGCCCAGGCAGTAATTGTTTACATTTTTGCTGATCACCATGCGACGTAGTTAGGGCAACCGACTTTATGTCTAAGAAAAAAGATTTGCTGAGCTACCTGTTTTTCGAATCGGCGGAAAGTGATTCGACAGAATCGGAGAAAGGTGAGCTGGACATCGCTGAAAACCTTGACCAGTTGTTCGAGGCCGCTGCCGAGCTGGAAAAGGGCGAGTTGGAGTCCAAGAAGACCCCGTTGGCCAAGGCGCTCAGTGAGTTCGGCATCAGCGACGCTGACCTCCAGCTCGATCCCGAGGGCTTCGCCATTGTTACGGACAATCACCAGGCTTACACCGACATGGTCACCGTGCTGACCTCGGCGGATGCCATGCACAAGCTGGCCGAGATGGGTTGGGTGGTCACCAAGCCGGGCGACGTGGCGATGACCAACGAACCGGCCCAGTATCATCTCCGTTTCCTGGAGATCGTGACAGTCGATCAGAATGACCGCGAGCCGAAGCCGGGCTATGACGACAAGAATCGCGAGGAGGTCATCAAGAAGGCTCAGGAATTCGCGACCGCGCCGATGGAGCGTGACGATGACGATTTGAATCCTGTCGAAAATGGCGATGGGAAGATGAGCAAGAAGAACGTGGGCCTCGGCAAAGCCAAGGACGGCGAGGAGCCGGAAAAGGCCATTCACGATGCTCTGAAGCAGGGTGACATCGACGCCGTGTTGGAAATGACCACCACCGGCAGCATGGGCACCGCGACGCCGCAAGGCCAGCCGTTTGTCGGCATGGTGAAAAAGCCCAAGCCCTACGGCAAAGGCACGCCCTTCAAAACACCCGGCCAGTGGACGGTGAAACAGCCGGTGGTGAAGGAGCAGGTGAAGCGCAAAGTTCGCAGTGAAGCCACTGAAGCTGACGAGCAGGCAGCAGAAGCATTTTTGAAGGAGGCGGGTCCTGGTGAGGAAGCTCGGGGTGATTTTCGTGAGCGTCACGCCGCAGGCGATCAGGACGCCATTAACCAGGGTGAACAGGATAACCCGATGGGCGACGAAGGCAGTGAGCAGGAAGCCTATCAGGATATGCAGGCCGATCTCGAAAGCGGCGAGTGCGTCGTCTTCAGTGACCGGCGCGCCAGCGGTCCGACTGAGGTCATGTTCGGACGCGAGCAGCTTGGAACCATTCCAGGAACTTTTGACGACATCGAGCAGGCGCTGGCCGCTGTGAATGCCAAAATGGAGGAGGAAGGTTTCTTCCCCAACATTTATCACATTAACGACCACGGCAATGTTTCGCTGTGGGACCAGCACGGCAACACGATTCAAGGTTGGGTTTAATGAAGACCTTTCACGATTACGAAAGCATGGGAGCGGTGCAGGGCATCGAGAACGTTGAAGTTCCGGTGCTCGAAACGCTTTCCGGCAGCCAGGTTTCTTCCTGGTACACCATGATCGAGGACTTTCTCCAGCGGAAGCTCGACGATCAGGAAGCGGCGCGCAATCACGAGAACGCTGATCGGCTGCGCGCACTGCTGAACACGTGGCGTGAGAACGAACTGACTGGCTCTGTCAGCATTGACGATCTCAAGCCTCTCAAGGCGGCTGTCGAACAGGGCGCGGCTATCAAGTCGCCATTGCGCTCGATCTATACTTCTCTCCTGCGCAGCCTGCGCAAGCTGATCGCTGACGAGGAACAACTCCCGCGTGGCGTTGACACTGACGCTGTCAATCCGATGGCAGGTGGCCTCGGTCGTGGCGCGCCGCCCATGAGTCCTGACTTCGGCCCCGAGGAAAATCCTCCAGGTGATCTCGAACCTGGAGCGGAAGGTGAGCCAGGCGCTGAAGGCGGTCTCGAAATGCCTGGAGATGATTTGGGTGCTGAAAAAGCTGTTACCGCTGCCGGGAACGAACCTCTCGGTGGCAAACCCCGTAGATAAGGTATGACGAAAAACGAAATTGCAAAAGTGATCCTGGAGCGCCGCGCTCGCATGACGCATGTCGTGCTGCCAGGGGAAATCAATGCCGCCATCGGTGCGGACGGTGTTTCCGAAGCTCTGCGTGATCGCTGGCTGATCCCGGATACGGATTCGGGCTACCTCTGCGTCACCAACGAACCGTCCAAAATCCAGGAGATGGTGGAACTCGCTGGCTCCAAGCCCGAGGACGCGTTGAAGCCTGCTGCCATCGTGGTCACAGACAGCCATGATCTTTCGCTGGCGCACACCAAGCGCCGCAACGTCATCCAGGAGATCGCCGCCCCGATGACCGGCCAGCCGTCGCCAGGTCTTTCCTCTGTGTCGCAGCCGCAAGCACCCCAGGCCCCGGCGCAGCCTTCCACCGGCGCTCCTGGTCTCTCGGTCGGCTCCTCCGTCACAGTGGCGCGCCAGGGCGTGGCTGCCAACGGAGTGATCGAAAAGCTTTTGCCTGATGGCCGCTACTCGGTGGGCTACGGCGCTGACGTGAAGACGAAGCCGCCCGGCGACAATGTTTTCTCCAAGGACGAAATGACCATCGTTCCTGGAAGTCCGCAACGTCCCGCTGCTCCGGCTGCTGCGCCTGTCGCATGACTCAAGCCGATAAAATTGTAAAGGCCGTCCTGGAGGTCGAAGAAGGTGACGAAGAAAATCTGCAAGACCTCCTTGGGCACGACTACGCGCTCGCTGAACCCGTTCCCCAGGGGCTGCCTGCTGAAGTAGATGTTCACGACCGATGGAAGGACGTGAAGATCGGTGATGTTCATTTCTGCATCTCCTACCTGACTCCGGTCGCTGTTTACCGACCCGGCCTGTCGGTCTTTTTAACCGATAAGCAATGGTCCAGCTCGACCTCGAACCACATCAGAAAGTGGTACAATATGCTTCTGAGTCCGCCCACCGGCGAATACTCGTACAAGCAAATTCGAAAAGAATCCAGCACCATGCCGCAGAGCGAGCTGACTGAGCTGTTCCGCAAGCAGAGCCGCAAAGCTCTGTGGACCAAGAAACAGTCCAGGCAGATTGAACGATTGCCGAGCAACATGGAGCGGCCTCTCAAGAGTGGCCACGAAGAACGAGTTAGCGTCCAGCCGCACGAGCCTGAAGAATAGTGAATGCGCTTGCACAGATCATCAATTTCATTCTTGAAGCCGAAGATGAAGACTTCGACTTAAAGGACGTTGCTGAGCCAAATCAAGTCGTCGGCGGGCGCGCCACCGTAAAGCGGTACGGCAGGTTTAAGATTGTTGACACGCCCCGCTACACGTTCCTGATTTCCTACCTGACACCGGTCGCCTACTACGACAAGCAGACCGAGAATTATTACCAGACCAGCAAGCAGTGGTCTCCCACGACCAACACGCATATCGGCGACTGGAAGGGAATGATCTGGAAAAGCCCTGAGTGGCAGGCCAACCCCGACAATAAAGAGGAATCGGAATGGGGCGGGCAAAAACACATTTCTGTCCGCTATCCTCGTTTTCATCGCAAGCGCCAGGCATTCATCAGCAAATTGTTCCGGGAGATGATCCCGCAACTTCAGATGAAGCCCCACGAGAAGCGCCGGATGTACCACGTGCATCCGAAAATGCGTCAAGGCTCTGGTCTCAGCAAGACCTGGCTTTCTGGCCATCTGAAGCATCATGACAGCGGTGACGAAGGATTGCCGCGTCCAGACGATCCAGGCTATGAGGGATTCTTCACTGACTTCGAGCCACACGAGCCGGAGATATTCGACTGGTCCAGCGGTTTGAAGAACATGGACCCGCACGAGACCGGTGAGGACCCGCTCGGTGAGGCCATGGAGGACGGGGAGAGCGGCAAAGACCTGCAAGGAATATCACCAGAGCTGTTGCAGAAGCAGCTCGATACGCTGCTGCCGTCCATCATCCAAGCCAAGGAGCGGGATTACGGCAGGAAACTTAAAAAGACGTACGATCACACGAATCCTCACGGTGAGCGTTTTCTTTTTGGTGAGTTCGGTCGTGATGGGTTGATGATCACGCTTTTGTTTTTCGATCCTGAGTTCGGGTGGTCGCCGATTCCTTCGGCTGCAAACGAAAGCCTGCTTGATGAGCGTGCCAAGACCGGCATCTTCATGAAGCAGCTCGACAACGGGCGTCAGGTGTTCTCATCGAAGTGCGATTGCGGTGTGATGCACGGCGGCTATCGCAGCTATGAGGAAGCGAAGGCCAACAAGAAGTGCCGTCGCTGCTATCGCGGTGAGATCGAGAAGACGCGCAAGGAAATCGAAAAAGTTGACGAACCGAAGAAGCAGAAAGACATTTTCCAAAACCGCATGAACAAGCCTGCGGTGATTGGTGAGGCGTACGAGGACGATGATCTCAAGGATGTGGCCGAGCCTCTGCCTGACAGACCGATGTACATTCTCAACACTCCGGGCAGAGAGTTTTATTCGGTGACCCGTGACGGGTTCATCAGCCAGTTCCGTGGTAAGCCGAGCGGCCAGTGGCAGATGGTGGGCATGACCGTGCAGAAGTATGCGGACACCGTGCCTGTTTATCTTCCGTGGCAAAAGCTCGTCGTGCTGCTGAATCAAGGCGAAGCTCTCAGCGGCAAGGTGCGTGATCTGGACCACGGCACGACGCGGGAGTGGGGCAACGAAGCCAGGATTTACAAAACAAGTGTAAACGAAAACTTTCCCGACGATGACTTTGGCGGTGACTGGAAAGAGGTCACCAACCCTGAGAAGGAGATTGGCGCGGTAACTAAAGATGTCTGCGTGAACGCACGCTACGGTCAGGAATTTTGGTTGCGGAACGAAAGAAGCGCAGACGGAGTTGCACGACGTGTGCGAGTGAGCGGGAAATGCCAGACATGGAAGACGAGACCAGATGAATTCAAACTCCCAGTCAAGTACGGACTCTATCAGAGCTTTTATATCACCAATGCTAACGCGGGCGAGTTCTCGACCGTCGAGCCACCCCCAGTCAAGTCTCCGCGAAGACGTTGATTATGACGGAGTCATTCGCGAGGCAACTGCGTTGTTGAAAGATGGTCCTTTGTCAGCCTCGCACGTGCTGCGTACCTGGGAGGGCATTATCTGGTCGAAGACGGATGACCAGCGTGTAGCAACCGATGCTGAAGTGGCTCGCGACGGCAGCAACCGGATCAACCTTTATCCATCCCTGGTCGGCAAGCCCAGGAAGATGGCTGCCTGCATTCTGATCCGCGAGTTCGGTCATCTGCTGTACGGCAAAGCCAACGAGACGGCCAAGCGCCGGTGGAACAACAAGCTCGGTCTTCCTTCCAGCGCCCAGATCGACGCGGTGCAGGCGAAGCTGACTCCCAATTTCAAAAGCTACCGGGACTTGGTTGAATCCTTTACTACGGCCATGGATCGTTACGTGGCGCTGAACATCTGCAACGCGCTGATCGCGAACGGCGTTCCCTATTCCCAGTCCCAGAACATCCAGCTCAAGCAGTGGGGACCTACGCAGGAGTACTGCAATCGCCGCCGTTATCACGTCTTAATTCCATTGGTGTCGGCATACTCCTCGAAGGAGGTTTTTGAAGACTTCGGCGCTGCGATGGCGGATTGGGTCTGTGCGATGAACGGCATCACTGAATCAACCGTTGCGGAAGCCACCCACGAGATCATCCGTGAAGTGGTGGAAGCGATGCGCTAAAGGTTCAGCTTGAGGAATTTCTTTGCCTGGTAGTAGCTCATTTTGAATTCCTCTCCGTAATCGCCCCATCCAAAATAGCTGGCCAGCTCGTCCATCTTTGCTTCAATCGGCATTTCCTGCCAGACCTCCTGGTCGATGCCGGTCGGGCACTCGTTTTCGTAACGACGCCAGTGACTGGGCAACTGGTCCATCGGGATGTGCCCCATCAGATAAAAGGGTCGTTTCATCTGATTGGTCATCAACTCAGCTTTGGCGATCTTGTAGTTGTCGATGATGCGGTCACGTTCGACGTTGTCCTGCCAATCTGGCTGTTCAGGTGGAAGCTTTGCCAGCATCTCGGGCGGAACCTCCACGTCGTGATAGTCAACGTCGCCGCCTTCCTGGTCGATACCACCGAAATGCAAAAGCTGGCGCTTTGCAGGATTAAACCAGGTTCCTCCCCATATCCAGGGATTGGCATCGCCGCCGATCTGAATCCAATAGCCGTCTGGAGACGGCTCATCGAGCGCTTTTACGTCAATGTCATCATCGTCCATCTCCAGAAGGTCGCGGACGAGCTGCTGTGCGCCGATAGTGAACTGGCTCATGACAGGACTTCCTCCACGATCTGCGCGGCGCGCCACTGGATGTTCTCACCGAGATGACGCTTCTTCCCTTCGCGATCCCGGTGGTACTGGATATAATCGCCGACGATGAACGAAGGATCGAATTCCTTGCCCCATTCACGAATGGCTTTGATCGCTTGGGAGATGCTGCGCAGCAGTTTGTAGTAGGTCGGTCCGTCCAGGTTCCTTCGGAAATAATCCACCATCTGAGTGAATTTCATCTCTGATCCATCCGCCAAGCGCCAGCGGGTGGCCGGATAGGGTGGCTGCAAGTCCACCAGGTCGTCGATGAACGTGATCATCAGAATCTTGGTCAGCTCTTTCAGCATCCCAGGAAGTTTTACGTGGAAAAAGATCGGGATGGCCTGAGACTCGGCAAACTCCGGGTAGTTGTGATTTTTGGAGGCGTAGCGATTCCAGGTGGACAGGGCCGCGCTGCTACCGGCGTTGAGCTTATTGATCTGGTCTGGGTCAGAGATGTCCCAGTCAGGGTGGCCTGACTTGATACTGGCTGCCACGGTCAGCGGCACCACCACGTCAATGTTCGCGTCGGAGTATAATTTCTCACCGCTGCCCACTCTGTTTTTAGGGCCAGCGTAGCGCACGTCATTCGAGACCTTTTCGCGCATCGGCAGCTCGTTGAGCTGTTTGCTCATATCGGTCACCGACTCGATGACCGGATACGCGCCTTTGTAAACGAGATTCCCTTCCTTATCGACCAGCACCTTGCCGATGTCCACGTTGAAAGCCAAAGGCTCGCGTAGCGGAAGTTGCTGGTCAGGCGGAAGGGTTTTATTTTTCTCTTTGACCCGCAGGTTGTAGTTCTCGATCTGGGCGTTGCGGCGCTCCACCACGGTTCGATTGCTGATGAACTGCTGAGCAGCCGTATAGACGCGCTCGTAGCGGTTTTCCTTCCCCGGCCAGGAACGGCTGAATCCAAAGTTGTTCCATTTCAAGGCGTCCTGGTCGCCGTAAAGGTACTCGTGCCGTCGCTTTGGCTCGATCTCAGTCTGCCACTCCTGCTCGGCCTGGTCTTGGGGCTGGCCGCGAATCAGCCGTCCCAGGATGAAAGTCGCGTGGACGCGGTCTCTGACCTTGGTCGCGAGCTGATCTTTGATCCAGTTTTTGAATTTGTAGGTGAGCAGATCGGAGGCAACACGATCTTCTTTGCCAGCGGCAACCTGGTTACTCTGGAGGATGCGAACGATGGCCTGGTACTTCTCGTGCCAATCCACTCCGTGGGTGGCTGCCGTGATGTCCGGTGCGAGCGCCATGAGCTGGTCGCTGTCGATGCCCAGGCCCTTCAACTGAAAGGCCACCTGTCGAACTTCTTCGGACCTCACACTGGCGTTCGGAAACTCTTGAAAAAATGTGCTGAAGAAGTTGTCCGGCGTGCGTGGCGTGGAATCATCGCCCCATCGCTTGCGTGAGTTCTCGAACGCCCTCGCGCCGCCGCCCGCCTGATAGAGCATCCAGTCCAGATACTGCTTGGTGGGAGTGGTATCGAGTTCAGCGAACTTCTGGAAGGTCGTCTCATCCATCAGAGGTCCGATGCCCAGGGGTCTGCCGCCAGGACCTTCTGCGTTCAGCTTTACCGTGGCGTCGAGACGGTATTTTTGCTTGATCGCTTTGAGCTTACGGGCGGAAGGGTCCGCCTTCTTGCGAGGGGCGGCCTTCTTTTCAGGCTCTGGGTTTGGCGCGGCTTCCGGCATATCAACCGTAAATACGTTCTTCTGAGATATAGAATGCGAAAGAAAATGTAAACATGGGTCTTGATCCAGCAGACGTTCTAAAAATGCAGGAGCGCCTGGAGCGCAACCGCCGCCCGCGCCCTATGGTGACGGCTCCGGCTCCGGCCAGGACGCCTCCGCCGCCCGCGCCGCCACAGGTGGAATCGTCGTCTGCGCGGTCCATCGTTTTTGCCAATCTTGACGAGTTCGACATGCGCCAGTTCACGTACCGGGGTGCGCCAATGGGCAAGCCGCGCATGACACAGCGGGATAAGTTTGTCAAAAGGCCGAAGGTGCAGCGCTATTGGGCATTCAAGGATGCCATCCGACTGGCGGCTGGCACGCTTCCGCCATTGCCCGAGCTGGTGCTGGTCTTTGCCCACGTGGCCATGCCGAAGTCTTGGAAGAAAGCCAAGATGGCTGAGTTGGCAGGCAAGCCCTGCCGTGGACGGCCTGATTGGGACAACATCGGTAAGGCCGTATGCGATTCTCTGTTCGATGAAGACTGCTGCATCTGGCTCGGAATGACAATGAAGCACTGGTGCTACGCAGGCGAAGAACGTGTCGATGTGAAAGTTTTTTATGCTAAATCCAAATGAAGTCAGTCCTCGGCACCTGCCACCGATGCAGGCCGCCATCCTGAAACATCGTTCGATCCTGGATGAGTATCAGGTCGCCAACCTCTATAAGACGGCCAGGGAAATCCTTTTCACCGGCGCGCCGAAGGTAAACGATCCGAACATCCTGGTATCCAATATCGAGATCAGCAAGGGGGTCCGGGTGGTGACTTGTACGGACGCCAAGACGGGTCTATTTGTCCAGCTCTCCGGCGCAGTCAAAGAGGGGCCGGATATGGCGGTTATGGCCTTCGGCCACAAGTATTGCCAGGAGGTCCGGGACGGGATGCGCCAGAATATCGCCACCAAAATCTGGTAGGTCCTGCACAACGGACTTGACTGGAATACAAAATTGTTTACATTTTCTCATAAAGATGAATACCCGACCGAGAAAAAAGCTCCAACTGAAACCTCGAAAGATCAGAGAACCCCGCACAGTGGTTGTCGCTTTTCGGTTGCGCAGGACGGAAGCCAAGGCGTTGAGCGCTGATCTGAAGCAAACTCCGGCTGCCGGAGTCAAGTCCCTGAAGCAGTTTGCGCGTAAGATCGTCATCGACTTCTCCAAGAGCCGTCTCCGCTATGTGAATCCAGCGGATCGCACGATTGACTGCGACGCGGGAGAACGCCTGGTGGAGATGCGCGCCAAGATGCGCGAAACGTCCACTGCCATTTCATGAAAGCCTACAACCTGGTAAAAGATAACGTCGAGGTTTCGTTTCGAATCTACGAAGATAGCGCTGAGATGACCCGCCGTGTGGACGGCAATGTCAGTACCAGTCGCCCTCAGATGACACCGCTGGAAGCCAACCGCGAAGTCAACGCCCTCCTGCGTGCCGGATTCCGCAATGCCGAGGCCGTGCGGAAAGCCGCCAAGAAAAAGTAAGCGGTTTCAGTTCTACTGGGCATGAACGTTAGTTACGTCATGCCTAAGTTTTTATTCTCGCTCACCGTGTTGGCGCTGTTTACCTCCTGCGCTGTCCAACCTGTCGATCGTACGCCTGATTTTCTGTACCCAGGGAAACCGGCCAGAAAGCACGTTCGGGCCATGTCGCCCAAGCTGAAGGAGCGTTCGGTCGAGAAAAACAAGTCCATGCTCAAGGCAGCTCCGTCCTTCGTGGTGCAGCCTCCCGTCGATGTGAGCACGAATCTGTTGTTGTTCACCTGGCAGCACCCTTCGGACTACGTCCCTGGTTCAACCGTCAGCTCTTACAATCTCTATTTTGGCGTGACTCCCGGCGTTTACGATGCCGCGATCAATTTTCCCAATTCGAACGATCTCACCAATTATACTCTCCAGATCGTGGACCAGACGATGAGCACCAATCCGCCCATCGACCTGATGATTTTCCCGAGTGGGGCAGCCTACACGAACACCTTTCGATTTTATTTCGCGCTCAGCGCTGTGGGATTGCAGGAAGGTGCGTTGTCAAAGGAGATCACCTGGCCTGATCTGCCGTGGAATACGCTTTTCTTGTCGTGGGATTCCGGTCGCGACGCCATTATCCAGCAGACGCCAAGCTTGCGTAATCCCGTGTGGACCACGGTCACCAATGTCATCGGTACGAATATGATCTCTCTCCCGATCTCGGGAACGAATCTGTTTTACCGGGCAGTCACCACCAATCCACCACCTGTGCAGTTGCACATCAACGGAGCGTACATAGCACCATGAGCAAACAACTTGGATTTTTTGTAGTTAGCAAAAGAACTGGCTACATGCTGGAAGGGAGAGATCATGCAGCGAAGATTTTTGACACGAACGCAGAAGCCCGGAGAGCCTGCAAACCTCTCCAGGATCAAATCCCAGTCCCTGTTCAGTATGCCGATGTCGCGAAGGCCCTGCTCAAGGGATCGGCATTCTGTTTCGACAATGAGATCGTTTACGACAAATTCATCAAGGGCCTTCGTAACGATCTTCCCAACAAACCCTTTATCGCTTTCAGTAAGGACAGGAATTTCGTCCGCTGGCGGCACACACCTGATGCGAAAACTAACCCTGCTCCCGACGTGGCTGCTGATGCGCGCCGTGAGACCGTTTCTGCGAGCGCAGCACCCGTTCAAACAACGCAATTTAACCCTGACCTCCTGGTCCGAGGGAGCAACGGCTAATTGCTTGATGTTTGGCGTCACCTTTTGGGTTGGCTCGTTCAACGCGCTTTATGCCACGTACATTCTCTACACACGTATCTTTGCCGCCCATTGACTGGCTGAAGGAGGTCCAGGACCGCAAGCTGGAGATCAATGGCGTCAACGTGTGGAAGGCTCTGCACTTTCCATCCTTCGTGCAGGTCATCAGTCGCAAGAATGACGTGATGACGGAAGTGAAGGTCCTCAAGGACGTGGCTGAATTTCGTCTGACGCGGAGGGGTTCGGACTTTCTGGAGGAGTCTGAAGCGACCATTTTGATGTTCAAAAAGGCCGATCCACCGCCTAACATTCGGTACTGGCTCAGCGCTTTTCGTCGATTGGCCCGTAATTGCCCTGAAGGGCTTCAGTTGACGTATGCTGACGGTGAGTTAAGAGTCCTGGCCAAGGATACGAAGGGAAATACCAAAAACGATGACCTGCACCTGGTCGAATCCGTAAAGGTGCCCTGGCTGAGTATTTAACGTGTGAGTGAACTTGTAAGCGATATTGTTGCGATTGTGACTGAAAGCGATGTCCGAACGCGGAGAGAAAGGGCTGCTTTTGTTGCCAAGCTCCGTGATGAAATGGGGCTGACCTGGGGTCAAATTGGCAGCCAGCTCAACGTGTCGCTTCAGCGCGCCCAACAGCTCTACACGTTGAACAAGTTCTTTCAGCGCAGTGCTCGAAGCCCGTTCCGCGATCTCACTACCCGCGCTCGTAATCTTCTCAATAGCATTGCTTCCAGCCAGCGCTGGCCGAGGGACTGGGAGGACAAGCCGGAACTGGTAACGCAGATGCTCGCACTGCTGAAGGCCATGCCGGAGCGGGAGCTGAAGAAGTTTCGTCAGGCCGGGAAGCGCACGACCGGTGAGGTAAACGATTTCCTGACCCGGCAGGTGTCGGAAGCATTCGGTGGCGAAGTCGATCCAAAGGACTTTACCACGGCGGAAGACCCGCAGGCAGTGGTGCAGCTTGTGACCAAGTTTCTCAATGAAAATGGCTTCATGGGCGAGTTTACTGCATGGCCGCCCGAGACGGTCAAAGACCTCAATCCCGAATATGATTTCATGGTGGTCATGACTCCTTTCATGGCCGACGCCCTGGAGGAGCGCTGGTCTGCATTCACCGAGCTGGACTCGGTGCTGCGTTCCATGGGTTACGAATACGACGTGGCCGGAGAGCCGGGCGATCCGCAGCGCTCACTCAACTTCTTCAAAATAAAAGCCTGATCCGGTTCTATCTGGCATGAGCCAGATGACTACGGACGAGACCCTGGAACGCTTCCTGAAAATATGGAGAGACCGGGAACCTCTGTTCAGCCTCGACGATCCTAAAGTGAGGGAAAATTTGATGGTGCTCTTGAGTGCCAGCCTGAGCGTGCTGTCTCAGGCCCCGGAAGAAGTCGCCAATGATTTCATGGAACGCTGTGCAAATATCGCTAAAGAGATCGTGCCGGAGGATGTGCAGGACAAAATCATCGGGCGACGAACTTCTACTTGATTTTGTTTACAAAAACTTTCAAAGTGTCCACATGAGTCTTCCACTTCAAGACTGTCTGTTTTTTCGTGCGGCCAGGGGCGACGAGAAAGCGTTCGACAGTCTTGTGAAACGGCTGGCTTACAACATCGTTAAGGGTCATTTCACCATGTACCCTTGCAGTCACGAACCTCGTTGCGTGGAATGCACTGATGAGGAGCTGGAGGCGCTGACCAAGCGCCTTGAGCCTGCGCTTCAGGTGGAAAAGGAAAAAATCCAAAATCAGAAATGAACATTCGAATCGTAGCGTTGCACGAAGGTCCGGCTGACGGAATGAAGACCATGGCCTCGCACAGCACTGCCGTCCACGACGGCCAGGCTTACGTGTGGGACGGCGGAGAGGATCGGTCTCGTTTCGTCCATGCCATGACCCTGCTATCGCGGCAGCCTCGCGAGCTGGTTATCCAGGAGCAGGAGAAGATGCGAGATTTTATCAATCACCCCGAGCGTAATTGGAACGTTGACCCTCGATCAGAAAAAGGACCGCTTCACGGCATACCAGAGTGGCGTCTCAATTTATGGATTGCCCTGTTTCAGTACGGGGAAGTCGCATAGCGGTGCCTGGCGCGTTTCATGTTCGCGCCAGGCACTGGCTATTAAGCCGGTGTGGATGAAGTCTGGTGGGCTTTCAGATACTGTTCCTGCGCCCGCAGCTTCGAAGCCTTTCTCAGTTCCAGCATCTCGCGGGCTTCGTTTTGAAAACGCCAGATAGCGCCGTAGTCGAAGCCATAAGGTCCGGTGAAACGTTTGATGATCTCGGCGATCTTTTCGCGCTGAGACGCCCATTTGTCCCGACCTATCCCGCTGGCCGTGCTCCGGCGCACCAGCTTTAAGTCGTGGATGTGTTTGCTGATCTCGGCATAGCGGGTGCGCCACTCAGCGCGCCACGTGAGATATTGTTCCTTCGTTTCGAATGTCAGTGTTGTATTCATGGTAGTAACTGGAACCGCCGTGTGATGGTTTGTATTTCGTGCTTCTTCGCTGGACCTATACCCAGGGCGGTAATGATGGGCTGGCCACCGAAGAAATTTTCACAGCCGGAATCCACGACCAGGAAGTGCGGGATGCCGAGGCGTTTGGCTTCGTCCACGGCCTGCATGATCCGATTGAGGTTGCCCTCAAGACAGACTTTGGTGCCGGGAGAATTGGGGTGCTCGACGGAATAGGCCGCAGCGAGCGAGGGATTTTGTTGAAGCGCCTGGATGTAAGCTCCCAGGTAAGCGTGACCCGCTTGAGAAGCGGATTTGCCTGGAGTCATGCCCAGGTCTTTGCGAACGATAGCGTAGAGACGGAGAGTTTCGTCCTACGTGAATGGAGAGGCACATGGGGCACTTTCCCCAGTTGCCTTCGAAGTTTCTAAAACCTACAGTTCTGTCATAGTGGCGAAAATGTAAACGCTTCCTTTTTCGCTGTCAAACGAAAAGTTGCACGGGCTGAGTAGGTAGGGAGAATCACTGTGGTATGAAATGAATGGCGCTTCCGGCAGGGTTCGAACCTGCGACGCACCGATTTAGAGTCGGTCGTTCTGCCGCTGAACTACGGAAGCACGGACAAAAAACTAAAATGTTTACATTTATGAGTCAAGCCGGGAATAGCGAATTGATCGGGTCGCCGATGAGCAAAGAGCTGATCGACGAAAAGATCAAGCGGTGCTATCGCCAGCGCCGTGTTGATAAAGTGCTCACCTGCGTCTCTGCCGTGGTGACCACGACGATTTTTATCCTGATCTATCGCCACAACTACGTGATGCTGGCTTTCTTTCTCCTGGTGGGATGGCTGGTGAATCTGGCCGTGATGTTTTATTGCCAGAGAGTGTGGTCGCTGAGGATCAACCGGTGGGAAGCCCTGTGGAAGTGGTGCGACCTTCTGGAGCACGTCACTTTATTAGGTGAGTCAGGACCTTTTCGAGCAGGATCGGAAGGCATAACAGCAGAAATCCTCCGACGACTGCCCACTTCGAGCTGACCATCGACTGCCAGTCTTGAAGCTCTTGCGTCCGCAGGTCTGTTTCAATCAGACTGCGGTTCAATTCCAGGACGGAATTGATTAGCCACTCCCTCTCACTTTCCATCTTCGAGAGCGCCATGATGATGTACTTCTGCTCATCAGACAACTTCGTGACTAGATGGTCGGGGATAGAGGATTTGAACTCAGGGCGTTTCAACTCCTGATACCTCGGAATGCGTTCTGATTTTTCGGCCATTATGCCAATAAATACGCAGCCTAATTTCCAAGTGTGCGCGCCTGAAAAGTTTGACTTGAAACAATACACTACAGAATTGACATCCAAATCGTAAATGTTTACAAGATCGGCATGGACCAAAGACGCCGCCAACTGCTCCTCGACACCGCTAACCATTTCTCCGAGGGTACTCCCGCCATCAATCACGAGTGGCTGGTTAAAAATGAAATCAACATTGACGAGATGGGCCAACTTTGTGAACAACTTGGCGGCATCATCCGGGGCTTTGCCAACGCGCCGAAAGAATTACGCACGCTGATACTCATTTGCAGTGCCGCAGATGACCCAGATCAGGCCCAGATGATGGTGGCGCGACTGACGGAAAGCATGGCCCTGGAGACAGTGATCGAGCGTCTGAAAAAGATGTGAATATCCTCTGGATAAGGGTGGAATAGGAAATAATAACATTCCGTTTACATTTAGGAGTTGAGATTTTACGGTAGGGGAATGGGATTTGAATTGAGAGCTTCGCACTCCGGGCTAGGAAAACAGAAGAATCAGTTGAGCGTGGCCGCCGCCCCGTATCACGTGAAACTGAAAGACGGCAAAGATAAATTTTGCGCGCACTTGAAAGAAGTTTACGGGGGATTCTCGCAGGCCGCCGTGGACTCGGTGTTCGACCGGCACGAGCGGGCTTTCCTGGACCTGGAAGCCCTGTGGACCAGGCATCGAAGGCGGTTTGTCACCCTGGCTTAGTATTTGCACTTTGGCTATTGACAGGCGTTAGGTCTTCGTTTACATTTTACATCGAAGATTAAAACTTAACGCTTATGGCAACCAAAAAGACCACCGAATCCAAGAAGAACATCCTGGCACCGCTCAAGATCAAGGCGCTCGAAAAGCCTTTGAAGACAGGCGATGTCGTCACCATCAACGTCGAGGGTGACTACCCTTCGAAGTACAATGAAGCCTCCGCCATTGCCAAGGGCGCGGAGAAGATCATGAAGGATTACAAGCCCGCCATGCTCCCGCTGGCCGTGGACGAAATCTTTACTCAGAACACCACCAACCCGAACGAACCCATTGTCAGCGTTGCCTTTCGCGACGAGAAGGACAACGTGCTGCGCATCAGCATGACCAGCAAGTACGGCGACGTGACGGCTGAAGCGGTCCAGGAGCTGTTCAAGGGCCTCAAGAAGAAAGACAAAACGGAGGCCAACATCAATGATTACGTGGAGCGCACGGTGGAAGCACGTTTTGACAGCACGGTGTTTCGCGGTGCGGACGGCAAGTTTGACAGGGAGCGCTACGACAAGATCGTAGCCGCGCTCGATGGCGTGTCCAAGGAACTGGGCATCGTCAATCCGTTGTCCACGCAGATCGTGGTGAAGCCGTTCGCCAATTTCAGCACCCGGCGCTGGCTGGATTTTGATAAAGCGACCAACGTGCAGATCAGCAAAGTCATCACAAATCAGATTACGTTCACTCCGTGCCCCAACGCGGTCACCGGTCTCATGGTCGGCGAGGAGCCGGAAAAGGAAAAAGAATAATGAGAACTCGTGTCATTATTAACTGGGACGACAACGATCCGTTTCCGATGGGGAAACGGATCGAGGAAGCGTTTAATCGTGTCATCAGCTTTTGCACGGAGCTGATGGCCGAGTCGGATCACCCGTCTCAGCGTCCACCCGAGCAGGTAGCCTGGCGCAAAGTAATAGGCGGTGAGTTTGAGAATACCGATCTCCACCTTTTGGTGAAATACGCACGCACTATCGTTCAGCGGGTCAACGAAAAATATAAGACACCCGAAAGTCCGGTCGCAGAGAGCGTCATTCAAGCGGTGGATAATCTCTATACCGTGCTTTCTGAAACGTGTGAATACGTGTTCAAAAACAAATCATGACTCTGATCGTTCATTTCATGCAGTACGGCCAGACGGCTTGCCAGATGGCAGGCGTTCCCAAGGACTGGGCCGCTGGCCATAGGTGGAGCAGCGCCTGGAAAGATGTGACGTGCCAGGATTGCCTGCGCGGCAAGGATTTTATCGACACGTTTACGATCTCAGAGAAACGCGATTCGATTACGTGCAAGCGCTGTAACCGCACCAGTTACAATAGCAATGATGTGCAGTACCACTATTGCGCTTACTGCGATGTGTTCCATGATGACATCTGGCCGCCCGCTCGTCGTTGGTGGATCGAGAACCCGGAGCGTGACCTAGCCCTGGTCTCGTGTGCCTGCGGGTACCGCATCGGGTTCCGTTGGAAACAGTTGATCAGCTTGGAGCCTAACCTGGAGGTTGCAGGCGTCTTCCGCTGTCCTCAGTGCAAGGCGAACCTTTTTGACCAGATTTCAAAACTCAGTAAGCATTACCATGAAGCGCATCAAGCACATCAGCCCTAAAGTCCAGGTCCAGGTGGTCGAGGACTACAAAGCCAAGAACCCGGACGGGACGTACAAGCTCACTCTCAAGCAGATCGCCGAGAAGCACGAGATCAGTCTCAGCACGGTCAACAATCTGGCGCGCATCTCCAAGGTGCAGGGCAGGCCGAAGATCGGGAAGAAGCTGATCGTGCCGGACGCTCGTACCATGAAGCTGCTGCGCGATGCGACCGAATTGAACATCACCCTGGAGGAAGTGGGCCGACTCAACAAGCGCTGGACCACGGACCCGGCGACGGGCCGCCGTGTGCTCAAGCCGCTCACCAAACAGCGTGTGTCTCAGATCATCAACTTTTGGAAAAAGCGCGGCAATCCTGGACTGCGCACGAAAGGATTCAAGCCTGGCGATGTGATCAAGTGGGCCGACCAGCTCTTTACCGTGGTCCGCTACGATTCGGCGCGCAAGGGCGCTGTGCGTGACGCCGAGGGCGACGTTATTGATCCCTTCCACTGGGTGCATCTAGGTGCCCGCTCCAAGCTGGTGACTCCAGCTCCGGCACCCCCGGCTGAAGCTGTCCCTTCTGATGCGTCGTCCAATGGCGAAGTATCTAAAGCGTGACATCGAAACAAATTCTCGACGAGATCATCGAGCGCCAGATCAGTGATGCGACCATGCTCAAACGCGTGGTGGCACTCTTTCAGCGGGAGTTGGGTGCGATCTTCGGGAATGCCTCGGTGAAGCGACGTAATCATCGCTACGAGATCGACGTGGCTGTTTACGAAAAACCTATCGCTGGCGGGGAGTCCTACAGGATGCCCACGCGCCAGGTCCAGGAATGGGTCCGTCAGGCCGCCGCCAAAGCCCATCCTCGCCTCTATAAACGGCTGCAAGTCAACGTCCAGCCGTGGAAGCACGGTCACGCCTCCAAAAAGTTATTCGCACCCCTGCACATCACTGTGGATGCCCGTCAAAGTCCTGCCCAATAGGGATTTGTTCAAACATTGACTTGACGAAGCAAAAATTGTTTACGATTATTCACACGTTATGCGCAGTCTTATTAACAAAGGTGAAAGTGGTATCAACCTCGAAGCTCCTGGCCGAATGGACGTTGTCGAGCAAGTCTTACGTGCGGAGCCGTTCTTTAAGCCGAAGATGCGTGGTCCTGTACGTTGTCGCCGCACCAACCGGCGCGGAATTCGAAAACAGTACAGCGGGCTGACCGTGGAACTGGTCGGAAGGCTGGCTCGCGCTGGACTTGACGCTGTAACGATGCGCCGCGACGAATTGATTGCGGCAGCGTATCAGCTCTGCCAGCCAGTATCTGACGGCCAGGAAACGTTGTCAGTGAATGCCTGAGCAGGATGCCAAAGACCCAATCCAGGAAGAATTAGAGCGCCAGATTCTTGAGGGCGCGCCGGAAATCTGTATCTGGATGATTGTCTTTGGGTGCCTGACCACCATGGCGGAAATCCGCGAGGAATACGCTCTCAGTAGAATTGACCACTCCACTTTCTATCCTGCATTCAACAACGCGTTCGCCGAACTGATCAAGACGGCGGAGGCCGTGGACCGCTTTGGCGTTATTCTCGCGGTCGTGACCGAGAGCAACTACCGCAGGAGGATCAAGAAAGACCCCTACTACGTCATCGACGCCAAATTTTCCTCCTTTTTCTGGCGCTGGTACAACTGGTGGGCCGATCATCTTTTCGAACTGGACGATGTAGCTAGGCAAAGGCTCTTTCGGCTTGGCCACGAGAGATCGTCCACGCTGGCAGAGTATAAGCCTCCGGGCGACTGGATGCACTATCGGCGCACCATGCCAAAAGTGCTCAATTTTTCAGTCCCGCTAGGCGTGGCAAAAGCCGAATAGTGGGACCCTCACTTCCCTCCTTGGCGCGGCGTTTGTTATCGCTTCAGCGGGACTGTTCTATTATGGGTTGGTAGTTATCACGTGAACGAGCTGATCGAGCAAGAAGTCCTGGATGCCAAAGAGGTTTCCACGAATGAATCAGGACGCGTAGTGGTTGAATCCGACATCGACCTCCGCGACTCTCTCAGCCCATCGTTCCATGACGAAGTGGCGCAGCTCCTTTCCAACCTGGGCGTCATCGTTGAATCCCAGTGGCGGCCAGCCGGGCTGGCGACAGAGAAAAGATTTTACACGGGGCCGGTGCTCGTCATCAAAGCTGTTACCGGCAACCAGGATGTCACCGGCCCGAAGCTTGCCGAAGCGGTACGATCGCTGATCCCTGATGCGCTGCGCGCCCAGACCCGAGTCTGGTGCCCCTTCCTTCACAAGGACGTGTGCAATGAGACACTGGTCTTCGATGTGGCGGTGGCGGGCGCACCGGCAGTCCTCTTTGAATTTGCGGATGAGGACGAGATGAAAACCATCTCGGAGCCAACCGACCCGAAGGAGCGCATCATGACTGTGCTCAATGGCCATGGTTTGCACATCGAGAGCTTTGTCACGACTCCATCCGATCCCGGTTGGGGCGATCTCGGTAATCCAGTCTTTGTCATCAAGACCAATCTTCAACCCACTGAAGCTCCCTGGACCTACGATCCAGTGGCACAGTCCGGTCTAGTGGAATTCTGTGCGCGGGTAAAGCGCGACCTGGAGGAGATCACACACCAGGATGTGACGTTCGCCTCCAAGTTCGCCATGGAGAAGGGGGCGTGGAACATTACCTGGCTGACGGATGAGCACGGTAAAATGGAATCGACTGGCGATGCTGATCTCGACGCTGAGTTGGCTAAAGAGCTGACGAGTGACAAAGTGGATCGCGCTCTGATTGAGGATATTCTTTCCCGTTACGGTGTTCGTCTTTTGCCTGGCGACCGTCAAGGTACTGGCTTCGACATACCCAATCAGCCCGACATCATTCCGAACACCTACCACATGTTCCGTGGGCAATGGAAACCCAAGGTCTTGTGGCACGAAGGGTCATCGCAGCTCGGTACCGATCTTCGTAACGACATCAGCGCGCAGTGTGGGGTGGCACCGAAGGACATTTTCTTCTACATCGACTTCGCGAGCGGTGAAGTCGAAGTGGCTGTGCCGCGCAAGAATCTCCAGACGGAATCAGAGCTGGACTCCGAAGCCGAAGACGCCAAAGAGGTTGGTGAAATTCCTGCCGACCGCGACGTGATGCCGTCTGGCGTTGAGGGATGGCAGAGCCGTCTTCAAAATGCTTACGACAGCTTTGAGGAGTTTGCTTCGTACTCGGACATCTACGGGTTGGCCGAACGCCTGGGATTCGAGACCGCTCAGGAAGCCTGGGAAGCCAATCCGATCATTCGTGGTTCCGTGAATCCTGGTGATTACGGTGTGGTTGAGAGTGCTGGTGATAAGCCACCGTGGTATGACCCCAACGCCGGTGCGCAGAAAGTCGCCCATGACGTGGAAGGCGCGCCAGTGAAGATCGGCCAAATAGTCCGCGTGACCTCGGTTGATGAAGCAGAGGAAGGAACTGACTGGGCTAAATTGGTGGGCCAGGAGGGCAAAGTAGTCCACCTGGAGTATTCGTGCGGATGCGGGCAGTCTTATCCAGAGGACCCGATGATCGGTGTGGAGTTTTCCGATGGCACCGTTCACGAGTTCTGGGCTGAGGAGCTTGGCACCGAGACCAATGAAGCCATCCGGGCCTACCACGCGTCGCCGAATAAGTTCAAGAAGTTCGATCTCAGTAAAGAGGGCGCGCACTTCGGGTCTCGCGAGCAGGCGTCCAACGTCAGGAAGCATGGGCTGAAAGAGCCGGTCGCTTACGATCTGGAGGTCAAGAATCCTTTGCGCCTGCATGACATCGGCGTCTGGAATAATTTCAACAACCTGCACTCTGTGCTCAGCGTGGGTGATCACATCACGCCCGAGCAGGCTGACGCGGCCTGGGCCGCCTGGTTGCGGTCGGATCAGGAAGGGTGGGAGGCGCTGAAGGCCGCACTCGAACAGAATGGCTACGACAGCATCGTCTATCAGAACGAGCAGGAAGGCCCCGGCGACTCCTACCTGGTATTCCGCGACGGCCAGATCAAACGGATCAAGGAGAACGACGAAGGTGACTTCAAAGACCTATGGGTGGACTCGCCTAGTTTATCGCACACTTTCACGTTTGTCTTTGATTTCGGTGCCGGAGAAGGCACTCAAGAGTGGGTCTGGACCGTTCCCATCGAGATGATGCCGCCTGTCGGCCCGGATGGAGATTTAGAGCCTGTCTTGGATTTTGTTAGAGAGTATGCCCGCAAGCACATGCCAGATACTCCGCCAGACGACTGGGATTTTCTTGTTGATATTAAACCAGCCAATCCTGAGAACTTGGCCGAGCTGTTGCGTGAGGACCTGAACGATGACGTGGTAGCGGCTGCGAAAGAGGCATGTAAAGAGCCAAGCGACGAACAGAAGGAAGCTGGCAATTACCAAAAGGGTCACATTGTGATCCATGGTCTTGACATCTCCATCGAGAATTGCAAAGGGTCCATGCGCCGGGGCAAGGACAAGGGCGGCAAGGAGTGGGAGGTTAAATTACCCGCGCACTACGGCTACATCAAAGGCACCGAAGGCAAGGATAAGGATCACATCGACGTGTTCATCGGCGAGAAGCCGGAGAGCGAGAAGGTGTTCGTGGTCAATCAGAACAAGCTCGATGGTGGTTTTGATGAGCACAAAGTCCTGCTTGGATTTGAGGAGCGCGCCGACGCCATCCAGCATTACGACGACGCCTACACAGGCGGCCTGGGTCCCAAGCTGCGCGACTCGGTCGTGTCCACCACGATGGAAAAATTCAAAGCGTGGCTCCAGGATGGCGAGCACAAGAAGCCGTTCGAGGAAGTCGAGCTGAAGGAATCCCTCCAGGAGCGGGTCAACATCAGCGACGTATTCGCCTACCTGGAATCCATTCGATCCAAACTCGATGAAGCCCGCGACGCGGCGGCTGCTCGTGAACAGGACGAGGACAAGAAGCGGGACATTCTCAAGGGTCACGGCATCTACAAGGGAAGTTGCGGCCACCGCATCCAGGGCTGCCGGTGCCCGCAGGTCTGCGCCGTGATCGAGGTCCAGGCTCCGTGCCGCGAGTGTGCAAGTAAAGCCCCCATCCACGAATTCGTAAACAAGTGGCGGTCTCAACGCATTCAGGAGGCAACCGATCCTGAACACATGTTCCAGTCTCGTGAATATGACTGTGGTCCAACGTGCATCAAAATGGTGGCCAACGCTCTCGGGGTTGGCCGACAGCTCACTCTCGACGACATCATCCAGGTCTGCGGCAGCGACCCAACGACCGGGACCGACGATAAGAAGATGGAGAAGGGCTTGGCCGCCGCAGGCGTACCGTTCCAGGTAGGCGGGGCGCGCACTGCCGAAGACCTGGCGACCTCGCTCAATGCGGGCAACCTGATCATCCTGCGAACGCTAACGCGTGGCATCAAGCATTGGATCGTGCTCTACCGTTTCGACGGACAACGCTTTCTCGCACAAGACCCTTGGCTTGGTCCACTCAGCTACACGCCCGAGGAAGTCGTCAACATCTGGAAGCCTCGCGACTATTTCTACTTTGAGGTTCCGCGCACGATGGAGCAGCGCGTGGACAGCTATCAGATTGCGACCTACGCCATGCTGAAAGCCCTGGGCGAGTCCCAGGAGGGCGGCAACCTGCTGTTCGTGAACGCGACGGGCGAAGTCATGCCTGCCCTGGAGAAAGCCATCGTGGATGTTTTCCCACGCTATGCCGATTGGGTGGTGGGCTACGCGAAGTCCGCGATGGACCCGCAGCTCTCAGTCGTGGTGCTCGATGGCCACGAGGTCGTCGGATTTTATCTCATCGGTCGGCGTGATGTGATTGACGGCACCGCTGGCATGGAGCTGATGGAAGACCTGACGCCGTACGCTCAGAAGCGTGGCGTTGAAGGCGTCGCTCTCGGGGTCGTGGGCAGCGCACGTGGACGCGGCATCGGCAACCGGCTCAAGGATTATCCCAAGCACCTGGGCGTGGAATACGTCTGGGGACTTCAGATGAGGAAGCTCGGCAACTTGAAGGACTGGCTCAAGCGCCGACGCCTGGTTGCGCAGAGCGCTGAGTGCTTCGCCACGCTCGAAGATTTGTAAACAGTTCCACGTGGAACTTTACCGTTCTATCCGTCATGTTGAGAATTAAGGAACTCATTCAGGCGCTGCAACAACTTGATCCAAGTGTTCACGATCTGCCGGTGTGCGCTGTCTTCAAAGCCCGTGAAGTCATGTCGGGGCCGATGGAAGGAGCGATCCTGCTTTTTAACAAGCCAGCCATCGGAGCCGCGATGACACCTGAAGGACTTTATCTTTTCACGGAGGAGGATAGTGAGCTGCGCGAGAACCACATGTTCGGGATGATGCCGCCTGGTTTCAAAACAGGAAACCCCGACATCGACGTTCGCAACGCTGAAGACGATGCCGGGGAGGGATGGAAAAAAGAGTGATTCGGTGATTGGGTGTTTACTTTCCCTGTTTCCACATCTCGAAGGATTTTTCCAGCCACGCCACTGCTTTGTTTCGCGCCGTGTGTGAGGTTGGTCCCTGTTTGATTTTCGGTATCTCCGTCCTGAGTAGCCGGGCGTGAATCTCGCGCTTGTCTTCCAAAAATTTCTTCAGCTCCAATGCCGGACGGCGGCAGCCTTGTTCGAGGAGGTAGGCGCAGAATGCCGAAGAAGGTAGAGAAAAACCATCATTTTCGGCTTCGTTCTCGGTCTGCTCAAGTTTTTCTTCGCCGGTTTTCTTTTTCATCAGCGCCGAAAAACGCCGCTGTAGCTCGCTGGATTCGGTGACACCTTGGATGGCGAGGATGCGTTTCTGCTGCTCCTTCTCATCGCGGTCCATGTCAAGGATCAAGCGCTGGATGAGCGTACATTCAGTGATCCCGGTTGTGATCGCCGTATTTGCACGTTCGCGAAATTCGTCGATGTTTTCGTTCAGCACGCGCTTTTGAAAATCAGCAAACGACCGCTTTCTTTTTGAGCCAGAGCCTTTTTCCAGATAGCCTTCCTCTTTGTCAAGGATGTAACGGAGCGCGCCGATGATGGAAAAGGAGTTGATAAACCCTCGGGCTTGGAACCAAGCATAGGCTTCTTTTCCTGTTTTGGCCCACTTTTCTTCGGGTTGAGGTCTGCGCCGTGCCAGGAATGAGGTCGTCGCGAGAGTTTTAGTTGGTTCGGCTTCCATGGTATCCACCAGCGTAGCTGTGGATTTGTTTGATGTTGTCGGTGGAGTGCCGACTTCCATTGTGTGCAGGCGTCGCTCGTGACTTTCCTGCTTGGCTTTCATGTTCTTGACCGTCTGTTCGAGTTTTGAGACGGTCAGCGTGAGTTCTTCCAGTGATATTTTAGTAGGTTGAGCTGACATACAGGCAGAAGAACAAAAATCCGTTCTAAGCATTATGGCAAAGACGATGACTAGCACTCAGCGGCACGCCGCTTACCGGAAAGCCATCAGGGCCTTTGGCCGCAAAATGTTTTTTGAGCTGAAGCTCAATGACCCAAAGAAGGGAAACTTTCTTGATTGGGAGCCGACCGGGTCTCACGGCATGAACGAGCTGAACCACCACGTGGCAAAGCTTCGTGACGCCGTCATGGACGGGAACATCACCAAAATCAGTGAGTACTGTGCCGACATCGGCAACATCGTTATGGCCATCGAGAAAAGTCCACGCATTATCCAAAGGAACTCCTAATGTCCACACTTCAATCCCCAGTTAAGTCAATAGGCGAGTTGAGAATCCACCGTCTTCCGGCTGGCAGAAAAGTCGCCGTCACCCACGCCATTCGTTATGACGGCCAGACGTTTATCGTAGGTCTTGACGGAAAGGTTTATTCCAATCGCGCCATGGACCACGCCTTCTACCAGCTCAGTGACTATGGGTGGGCGACCGCCATGGTCCGAGCGCTGGCCAAGATCGGAATGATCAAAGGCAAAGACGCGGAGGCCCATATCGAGGCTGCCCGGCGCGCAGATAAGGCTCGCGAAAATCGGTCGGTGGCGGCCTCGTTTGAAGTGGACGCCAAGAATCTTGGCGTCAAACTGACGGCGAAACAGCGGCGCTTAATCAACAAGTGGAAATGAACCCGGTGCCAATCTCCTGGGACCCGAAGGTCAATACGCACGAAGGCATGGAGGCTGATGCTCAAGGGATGCTCTTTCGCAAAGACGTGGCACCCGGTGCCGCCTGGTGGGGCAAAGGCCGTAGCGGAGATACGACGGTAGAAAACGCTGTGCTGCGCTTTGCCTGCCCGTGCGGATGCGGTACGATCGGAGCCATACCGATAGTCCACTGGGACCCGAAGGGTTGGACCTGGGATGGTAATAAAGAACTTCCAACAACCAAACCGAGTGTGCTGATGCTTTCAGTTTGCCAGTGGCATGGCTACCTTACTGCGGGCGTCTGGACTCCCTGTTAAAATGATCGGCACCATACGCCTCGGGAACAAACGAAAGGTCTCGGACTACAAGCCTGAGCTGGACGAGATCGTGATCCACATTGATCGTCCCAACCTGCTGTGCAATCCCTTTCCAGTGAATGAGCGGACCTGCCGGGCGACTTCGCTGCTGGCCTTTCACACGGACTTCGGACTGGAGATGGAGCGTCGCAAGGGACCGCGCTACCAGGAAGTATGCCGGATCGTTGGGTTGTTGCTCGAAGGTAAAGACGTGATCCTGATGTGCTGGTGTCACCCGCTTCCATGCCACGGCCAGACCATCAAGCAGTGGGTGGAGAAATTTCTGAAGCCGTGAGAACCAAGATCATCTTCAACGACCAGGAATGGGAGGACTACAAGGCCACGTTCTCGGTCGGCAGGATGATGCACGTTCCCAAGATCGCGCCGTCGTTCCCTGTGCTCGTGGTGACGGTGATCACACCGAATCCACACCATCAGTACAGTAACCAGGCGGAGCATTCTTTTGTCGAAGCCGCTGAGCTGAAGCGGATGTTGGGAATCAAGTAGAACTTCCGATACTTCCTTCTCGCGCAGGCACAAAGTGAGTATTGGGTGTTGACTTTATTACTTCCAAATGTAAACATTCTCTCAGAGGCCCACCGAGGCCCATAACAATCAAATGAAAGACTACTGTTATGGGCCAAAAGAAAAAGATCACGGAAGCTGACAAGATCGCTTTCCGCACACACCTGGTAAACTTCCTGAACATGCAGGAGGACACGCGCCAGGCATCCATCGCGGCGGATACGGCTGAACGTCGAAAGCAAGAGGTGTACACCCTGGAGCGCAAGCAGCACGAGGCAGTTATCGAGCTGTGGGAGAAACTGCGCGAGCACGAGTGGATGACGTTCGAGCATTTCAAGCTGCCGGATGGTCGTCTGGTTAAGGTAGAAAAAGGCAACATTCACGTGTGTCCGGCGACGCAGCTTTGACGATTGTTTGCAAGTGGTTGAAGGGCAGTAGATAGAATATACACTCTGACTATTGACAAATGGTCAAATAATTGTAAACTATTTCCACTATGAGAAATGAATTACCCAAGACCAGCCCGGTCAGCGAATACCTCGCTGAAGTTGAACGCACCATTGCCACCTACGGTCACCGTGATGTGCAAGGTTTTATGGATGCTGCCCACACGGCCCACCAGGGCTTGAACTACAGCATCGAGCTGCCCGGATATGCAGTCAGGGTGCGTGATTTTCTACTGAAAGGCCAATCCGTCTTCGTTCCCGACTACAAGTATTTCGACGCGCATGTCGCCGTGGAATACGCCGCCCTGGTCGCCAAGTTCAACTCGCTCAACCTCTAATCCTATGGACAAGAAACAATACACCTACCGCTATCGCGGATTCCTCATCAAACCCAAACGCGATTTCGGCAATGGTTATCTCAGCAATGGCCGGGTCATCAAGCGCGGCTGGAACGTCGTGAAGGACGGCTGCAACATCATGCCGGGTGCTACCTGGTTCGAGACGCCCAAGAAGGCCAAGCGCGCCATCAATGTCCTGCTGCGCGTGAAGGGCGATGCCCAGAAGTTCTGGGAGATCATGCAGCCCTTCGAGTTCAAGCGCGTCGGCCAGAAAACCACTGAGCGCGACTGCACCATTCGCAAGGGCCGCTTCTTCGTCAAGATCGAGAATGGCCGCGTGGTGGAGTATCGCGATGACATGAATCCCAACGGCCTATGATCGCTCCTCCCATCACCCAGTTGGAGTTCGCGCCGGAGGACTTTGAGATCGCCGAGCAGGTGGCGCGCAGGCTCGGCTACACTCAGACGGCTTACACGTCCACGAGCGCGCTCTGGGGCCTCTTTTGTCTGCCGGATAATGCCAGCCATCGCTGCGGCTGCATCATCAAGACCAAGGAGTTCGGCCTGATGTTCGTGGCCGACCTGGAGGACATGCACATGGAGGATTTGAAGAAGTGAATACCAGTGCCGAAAGCGATTCCGTTCTTACCAGTATGACGACCAAAGAAAAGCGGATACTTCTTGCACTCGCAGAAGGATTTGTTGCCAAGAAATCAGCCTGGGACTACATGGGCGAATCTGGCATCAATACCCATTACACGCTCTGGGACAACAAAGGCAATGTGCTGCACAGTGGCCTGCGTGATTACTTTGGCAATCTCAACGATATTCGGGCGGCGCGAAAGAACCTTCTCAAGACCGAAGAACAACAGACCGCGTTCATTAGTCATCTGCGCGAGTTCGACTTAGACGCCTATCGCGGCGTGGAGGAATGCGTGTACGAGCTGGTGGACATGGATGCGCGCCGCCAGGCTGAGGCGCTTGGCTGGACGCTCGGCTTGTGGGAGATGGATAATTTGAAACTGTACGAGCTGGACTACTCGGTTCGCATCGTGCTGCCCTGTGGGATCATTCAGCTCGTGACCTCAGACCAGATCAGGGACTCTTACGCTCGGCGGTGGTGCCGTCTCCATAACGCGAATCCCGAAGGCCGCTTTGCCATGGACATGCAGAATCGAATGCCGTCCACGCTGAAGCTCTGGCTCGAATACTACGTGACCGAAGCAATGTTCCCAGGCTCCGTGCTGCTGGTCCAGGAGACTGATCCGCTGGAGTACGAGAAGAACGGTGGCTGCCCGGTCTGTCGCCGGGAGGACGAACACATGCACCCGATGGCCAAATGCGTCGCCTGCGGTTTCTACGGTGATCCGGCCACTGCCCTGAAACACGATTGCAAATGTCAACGATAACCAAACGCGGTCTCGTATTCAAAGAGCAGGATGGCTCGATCTCGCTCATTCGCCTGGATGAGGAAATGGTCGTCCACGGCCTGACCATCGGTGATGAGGATGAGCTTTACGACAACTGGCCGGAGCATCATGCCGACCTGGTGGACGTGGATACCATCGGCGACGACATGAACCTGGTTAATCTGACCTCGCTTCAAACCTTGACGTTCAGTCGTGATGGTAAAGAATGTCCTGCGCGAGAAGCAATTAACCATGGCTTAAACACGGAGCCGCAAAAGATTTATCAGCTTTTGACCTATGGCGCGAACCAAGCTCAGTCCTGAATCGCTGTGGCTGCTGTGCTACCTGAACGAGCAGCACCCGATTGGCGTCGCGTCCACGGTGGCACTGCCGGTACCGTCGTATCTGAAGCGCGAAGTAAAGCTGTGCCAGGTTCGAGGCTTGATCCGTCGTGGGTGGGCCGAGGAGAAGCACCGGGGCATCTTCTACATCACGCAGCGTGGCAAGGAGGCCATCACCCGCATGTTGACCAGCTACCGTGGAAACGAGATTTGGCGGCAACGGCGCACATTAGGAACTGTCCATGGCTAAGGCTGCCAAATCACTCGCGAAGACGAAGCTTAAGTGGACTGGTGCCCTGGTGAGCTGCTATGTCCGTGACATGAAGAATAGACGGCTCGGTCCGGTCCTGGGGATCGTCCGAGGCGTGTCCACCAACCAGGCCGCCGTGGAGGATGAGGGCGGGGACGAATACAGCGCCACCGGCCTGCTGGTGGAAATTCCCGATCTCGGTCGCAACGTCACGTATGGCGAGTGGCCGGTGAGATTCGAAGATGCAAAGATTGAACGTTGATTATGCTGCTTAAGCTCTCAGGACCGTTTGTACGAACACTGCTGCTGATCCCAGTGGGAGGTAATGACGTGATCGAATACTCTCCCACCGCAATACCATGGAATCTGGCAGGTCGCTTTGCTGTTCGTATGGATACACTCAACGAGCCACCGCAGCACCCTGACCATGCCCGACTGGAGGAGGTCGAGTTGCCCGAAGTCCGCGAACCGGATTGGAATCTTGAGCAGTGTGTGGAGCAGTGGCGTTCCTGGCGTCGTCAAGTCTGGTTGCATCGTTACCTTACGGCCAGGAATGAAAACAGCCGTAGTGAAGCTAAAGCGATCGTACAGGCCATCGACCAAATAAAATGAGGCGCGCACCTAACATCGACCCAAGTCCACACTCCCGGCCAGGAATCGGTGACGACCAGGCCATCACCCGGTATCCCGACGAGCCACACCCAGACAACGAGCACGCCTGGAAAGCCTGGTGGGTGAAGAAATGCTTCGATCTCCAGAAGCCGCTCACTGAAGGTGCCATCGTCTGGATTCACCAGTGCTGGACGGAAACAAAAGCGCGCTGGACTGTAAAACAGATTTCATAACACTCGAACATTGACTATTGACCTATGCCTAAACTACTCCCCGACACCGAATTCCTGGAGATGGTGGACAAGATGCCCCTCGTCTCCATCGACCTTATTATCATCGACTCCAAAGGCCGCATCCTGCTCGGCCTGCGCGCCAATGAGCCAGCCAAGGGCACCTGGTATTTCCCAGGCGGGCGCATCTTCAAGGGCGAGATGATCCAGTCAGCAGGCAGCCGGATCGCCTTCGAGGAAGTTGGTCTGGGTGCGAAGAAGGACGCCAGGTTCGTGGGCGTCAATGAGTGGTTCTTCGACACCAACTTCTACGGCGCGGAGAATATCGGCACGCACTACGTCGCCCTGGCCTTCATGGTGCGTGCTGAGCCGGAGGAGATCACTATCTCTGTGACCGACAAGCAGCACCGTGCCAGAGCCTGGATGACTATCGAGGAGATCAAGAAGAATCCCGAGGTCAGCCCGGATGTCGTCCACGCCATCAACGAACTGGAGGCCAAGAAATACCTCCCCCAACCCGTATGATCGTCATCACTCAACGCCAGATGATCGAAAGCGTCGTGCAGCGGTGGAAAGACACGTACGGCGCGGATAGCAATGTCGGCAGACGCCTGGAGACATTCCGGGCGCTCCAAAAGCTCGATCTCAAGACCGCGACTGCCGAGGAAGTGGACAAGATCATCGGCAATAATCACTGGACCACCTGCCTCTGCCACGAATGCCGTCAACACGTCACGGACTTCATCCGCGTGGGCACGACCGGGATCGAGTTCGATGATGGCTCAACCTTCAACATCTGCCACGAATGCCTCCACAAGGCGTTCGCCCTCGTCCAATGACACGCGAAGACTGGCTGGCCCGTTTCAATCAGCACAAGGAAGTCCTTACGAGCTTCGTAGCAGGCTGGCACCCACGCTCCATCCTCTATGGCAAGCAGGAGAACGTCGAGCTGCCCATCACCGCTCCCAACGCGGAAATAGCCTGCGAGGAAGCGCGCAGCCAGATTGGCCCAGTCGATGTGTTCAAGAAGTGGAGCAAGGCCGTCCAGGAACAAGATGCCGATACTCTCAGCCAGATGCTCAGCTCCGCCTGGTTCGGTGTCCCCGAAAGCACGAGCTGCTGGCAGATCACCGGCTTCAAGGAGGCCGTGGACCTGTTGGACGACCCGATTGAATACGACGAGCCGCCTGAAGACATGGAGACACCGCCAGCGGGCCAGTTGGAAGGGTGAGCGCCAGGTGTTTAATGAGAGCAAAGAATCTTTAGACTCTGTCCACGGTTCTCCCGTAGCACTATTCCCGACGCCAGTAGTTAGAACGTGATTCCAACGAAGCTGTGCCAGAACCTGGATGAAGTCAAAGCCCTCGGCGACTACTTCATTGACCGCCGCAACCCCGCCAGACCCGCCATCTTCATCTTTCTGCCTCACGACACCGTTCCCTCCTACTTGAGGCTCTACCAGGTGAATCGTGAAGGCGGAGACAACTCCTGGTGGCAGCTCAGCGGTCCAGACGAAAGACCCACACTGCACCCGAGCATCAACGCGCCCGGACTGTGGCACGGTTATCTTCGTGATGGACAACTCGTCGAGTGTTAGGTTCTATAAAAGCATGTATGCGGTCATGCCAGTGGGAATGGATCGAATAGGGAACACGTTCTGGCCGGATGGCATTCCCAAAGGCAGCTCCAAGCCCGCTCACTACGACCGCTACGTGGACAGCCACGGAGTCGAATTCTCCATCTGCTACACCCAGGCCCAGATTGAAGCCCAGGTGAAACGCCAGTGCTGCTTCGCTCCCTATTTCCCACTCACCATCTGCGGCGACATTTAAGTTCTCTCAGTGGTGAGTGAACCCGCACCCAAGCGCAAATGGTACGATCGTGACCCGGCAGAGCTGAAAGCCCTCCAGGGAGATTCCGCCTACGAGACACCCGCCCAGAAGATCATCCGTCAGGAGGCCCGCATCAAAGAGCTGGAAGCCCTGGTGCTCGCCATGCAGGAGGACGCCGAGGATTACATCCAGCAGATAAAGACCCTCAAGGAGAATCACCGCAGCTACCTGTCACAGAAGCAAATTGCGGACGACCTGAAGGACGAGCTGTTCGAAGTAAAGCTTAAGCTGAAGCGCTTGGAGTGGGCGGAGACACTGAGGAACAAGCAGAGCCATCAGGAGTGAAACCTGTCATCCAGACCATCTTTGGGGACCGGGTGGGAAACTGCTTCACCGCCTGTCTGGCGTCGCTATTGGAAGTCCCGCTCGAAAGCCTGGCCATCGACCCAGACGAGTTCAAGTGGCTCGATGACACGCAACGAGCACTGAAGCCCCACGGACTGTTCTACCTGGAAATCCGGTTAGATGTGGCCGTCAATTATCCTACCTACGCCATGAAGGAGCGGCTGTGCATTATGACCGGTAAAAGCCCACGGGGAGACTTCCTGCACGCGGTGGTGGGGAAGATCGGCCACAACGATGCGGACAACACCGTCATCTACGAACTGGTGCATGATCCACACCCATCAGGCCGGGGCATTGAGGGCAATCCAAAGGCCATCGGATTCCTCGTGAAAGATTTGTGAGTATTCGGAGCAGCGCTATTGACGGCGAGTCAATAGGAAACGTTTGACAAACGAACGGAAAATTGTAAACATTCTGATGTGCGAGAAAATGATACTGTCGTAAACATTATGTGCGAGAGGATGGTGGCGTCCAAATAACCTTCTTGGTGATCTGCGTCCCCGACCTCGCACGCGTAAACAATCTATGAAAAGAGTCTGTGCTCCCCTGTTCGTGACCCTGGTGCTTGGCATCATCATCTACATGATCGGCCTCATCATTCACTCGCTCTACACCGGCAGCTTCCCGCGAATTCCTGGTCCACCCATCTACCGCGCAAGCAGCCCAGGCTGGTTCTGGTTTGACATCCTGCTCTCCGCCGCAGTTGCTGTGTACGGCGTCATGATCCTTTACTTCGACTGGAAGAAACTCAAATGATCACTGAAGTCACCACCATCACTCCTCCGCGCATGACGAATAAGTTTCGCATCTCGCGCTACATCACGGCTGCCGCTGTCCTGCTCACTGACGACATGGAGGAAATCAACGAGGCGGTCCTTTCGCGCACGGCGTACCTCATCGAGCAGATATGGCGATTTCAATTTATCGAGTTCACGCACAAGTACCAGGTCACCGACTTTTGGAAGCGGGTGGCTGTTCAGGCAGGCAAGAGTCCTGACATCGGCGCGCTGAAGATTTCGTGGACGGGCGACAACAGCTCTTGCAAAGTGCAAATTCTGGTGAAGACAGAGACCGGAAAAGTCTTTCATCAGATTGACATTGAAGCCCGGCGCTGAATTATGGCACTGACGAAGAAACGTAAACAAAAGATGGAGGATCGGGCCGCTATCAGGTACGTAGGCTACCACGAGTGGGTGTGCGGCAATCAGAATGGATACGCTTACGGGAAGGGCTACATGGCTGGCTTCCGGGCTGGCCGCCGCGTAGCGAGAAAGAAGTGATTTATGGCAATGACGAAAAAAGAGAAGGCCGCGCATGACGCGGAGATTGACAGACTGACCACTCGTTTGGCATTATGCTGGACTCCCGAAATCAAGCCAGACGTGCCTCACCCCACAAGCGACAGCACGTTTAGGAGTGGCCAGCGGATGACCGTTGGCTGGCAGCCGTTCTTCGACCGTGTTGAGCCAGGCTGCTCCACTTCCTGCAACCATGGCCGCTTTCAGACCACGCGAGTTGATAGCCAGCAGCCGGTTGATCTGTACAGCACACGGCTATTGGCGTTGCGCGCTCTCCGTCATCAACTGGAGCTGCGCTTTGCAAACGAACTGAAGCGGATCGACGAACAGATTCAGCGAGAGACGGATAACCCAACCCCACTGCCCGCGAAATGAGCGAAAGAGTTGAGCGTTTCGAGGACATGAGTCCCAGGGGTCGCCTGGTGCTCCACCGCCAGGACGACGGCGACATCATTGTGTCCGTCATGCCCGATGACAAGCAGTGTGACGGAAAGCGCCTGCTATCACCGTTCGGTGTGTCGGCAGAGTTCTGCACGGTCGGCAGCGGTGGTGGCCAATCTCCTCATACTCGCAGGGCGCTGACGGCTCTGTGGGAAGCCATCGAGCTGGATAACAAAGAGAATCCTCAACACCGTGAATGAGATATGAGCAATGAAAATGATAAACCCGCCCCACTGCCCCGTGAGATGATGGACCGGTGGGCGGCCAGGCTTCCTGATCGTACCACCATCCTGGACTTCTGGGACTGGTTGACCAAGAAGCACGCCGGAGTGAAGCTCGGCCTGTACCTCGATGAGATCGACATCGAGAAAGAGCTGAACGAATATCACGAGATCGACAAAAGGAAACTGGACGATGAGCGCCGAGCTGCCCTCGAACGACAACGCCAATTCTCTGAGTCGTGAGGCGTTCATCGCCGAGCTGGATCGCTTGATCGCCGTCGCGCCTAACCTCGGTGCCAAAGGCGTGCTGATGACGCTTAGGGCTGCTATACACGAGGAGCGTGAGTGGGTGCTCCTGGAGCACTGCCAGGAATTTGCGCGCCAGTCCCTCGAACAACTTCAGCAGATGAAGAATACCAAGAATTAGTATGAAGAAACAAAGAATCCCTCGTAAACAATCTCTCCGCTGGTGCCAGGCCCGACTGCGCCGATTACGTTCTAAAAAGAAGGACGAGCTGAGTGTGCGCCAGTTCGTTCGCATCCGTGAACTGGAGCGCGCCATCGCTGCTTGTCGTCAATGATGGAAGGATTGCCATGGTGGAAAGTGATGCTGATCGTGCTCGCGATCTGCATTCCGCTTATCATCGTAAATGAGATCATCCTGCGTGTGCGAAAGTACCGCGCCAAGGTGACCAAAGGTCTGTTCGATCTCGATAAGCGCGCCCAGGAGTGCCCGGACTCGGAGGTCGAACAGTTGTGGTCGGACGTGTGCTGGTTCGAGGTCGAGACCTACAAAAACCATTTCCAGCACCTGAAGATGATCTCCATCATGGCTTACGTCCAGGGCCGCCGTGCCCACATCAAACGTGACACCGCTGCTGCAAAAATTACTGGAGGCCAAACGCCATCAGCGCCTCCATCTGATCAATCTGCCGATTGAGGAAAAGCTCACCATCATGGAGAGGCTGCGTGACCAGGCCATTCTCCTGCGTAATACCCGCCGACGCATGATCTCTCCCCGCATCCAGGCCCTGGCCGACAAATATAAAGTTCCGGTCAACCGCTTTCCCACTGACGTTGAGCGCAACCATGGTGCCAGCGCCGGTGACGACATCATGCTCGGAGAGTTTGACGATCCTGACATCGAGCTGGTCGCCTTCTTCCATGAGCTTGGCCACGTGCTGATGAATCGCCGCGTCCACCGTGGCTGTTCGATGTGTACTCTTTCACGCGAGGGCATGGCCTGGGAGATGGGTCTCGACGCCGCCTGGGCTGAGGGCTACACGTGGGAATACCAGAGCAAGGAGATGGCCTGGGCGCGTGCTCAGTTAAAAACTTACGCTGACGCGCACAAATAGCTTGCACGGAACTAAAAATTGTTTACAAAGTTTGGCATGGCAGAAAAACCTGTGCTTTCGACCGAACACGCTGAACACGTCCGTCACCTGATTGGCAATCCGATCTTCGCTATCGAGACTGTCCTTCCAAGTCTCACCCGCTCCATCGAGAAGGGTGAGACTGCCGAGGCGAATCGAATCATCACCGCCATCCAGCGCTGCATCGAGACTGCCAAGCAGCGGCTGCATGATCTCGACGTGGCACCCGACACCGAGGTCAAGTTCGAGGAGTTCAAACCGGATGAGGAAGGCGGCATCGGCCTCATGCCCATGGCGGAGTTCATCAACAGCGTGAAAGCTAATGCGATCACGGATGACGATGGCACGGGCTTCTTCGTCACGACCACGCTCGATAACAATAGCCGGACCATGGAGAGCAACAAGCGCGTCGTTCCCAGTGAGATCGCACGCGGCACTCCCATTCCACCCTGGGCCACCCACGTTGCCTGGTACTCCAAGTGAGCGCTCATCAAACACCAGAACATGTAGCGAACTGTCTTGCTTCGAAGGCGGCCCGTGCGGTGCCACCCGACGTGCTCGAACATCCCATGCCATTCCCGGTTCGCCTGGACTACGCGGCCAAGCGGATCAGGAGCGCCACTCATCTGCAACTGTACGAGGAAGTGCGCCAGGCGGCAGAAGCGCTCAAGCTCGGTCTCTGGTCCTGCTGTCAGGATGGCGAGCATAGCCCCATGCGGTCCTACTGCATCCCAGGTCGGCAGCTTCAGCACGCGCTGGACAGACTCGATGCGATGCTCAAACTCGATCAAATATGACTGACCACAATCGCTTCATGACCGGCTACAAAATCATCGTCACCGAGTATTCCGGCAAGGTGACCGGTGACGACGTGATCTACACGAACAAGGAGGCGGCTGATTATCTGTTTGCTCAACAGAATCAGAGCGTTCGCACTGAGACTTCACCAGAGGTCAAACTGGAGAAGGTCACCTACACTCCTCGCCCCAATTCCAATGAAGGCGTGATCGGTCGGATGCTGCACACTTTGAACAACTGCACGCGTCGCGACTGTGTGCGCGAGACAGCGCTGAGTAAACTTACGCAGGAAGAAATCAACGCCATCCAGGACCTACAATGAAAAAGCCCATTACTTTTGAACAGGCCGTCACTCACATGGAGGAAATCCACGCTCTCGCCCACCAGGTGATGAAGCGCGATTATCCCGTGGACGCCATCATCACGTACAAGATCGGCACCGCACTGCACGTGGTGGCGACCGTCATCGACCACGGCATCGGACTGCGACTGAAGGTGCGCGGCCAGAACTCCGGGAAGGAATACTGGGTGGATGCGCGCCGGGTGACTTCCGTTCTATCTCAGTCAGTGAGATAGCGGAGAACCAAACAATGAAAATCTTATTTTGCGGCAAATGCTATGGGATGCGGTCGTTTGAGATGGACGACACCGGCGATGGCCATCATCCCTGGACGTACTGCGATTGTAAACAAATGGCGGCTCGGTGGGAGAATCCTGATCTCGGTACGGTCCAGGTCCTGTCGATGGTGCCCGAGCGCGCCTTCATCATCGGGATGAACAATAACTTTCTGCGCGATGCCGTCCACCGCAGTCCGATGTCCAACGAGGATTGGCAGAAGTCGCACGCGATGGCCACGTTGGCACCTGACCACGTGTTCGATGCTCATCGCCGGGCGTGTTGGGCCTGCGTGCTTCAGGTGGGCACCACTACCGACATCAGTTGGCATCCGGCCCAGGAGAAGATCAAGATGGGGATGACTATCGAGGAAGCACTGTTCGAACCGTGCTCCGTCAAGGTAAACAGCACCGCTAAGCAGGTGGATAAGCTGTTTCTCAACTATGACGACATTGTCGCGCTCGCGGGTCACGATCCGATGAAGGGCGTGCTTTACTCGATCACCTATCACGGCAAGACCAGCGAAGGTAGCATCTGGCCTGGCAAAATCCTGAAGGTGGAAGCGGACATGTACATCTCCTGCGTGTTCACTGGCAACGCGTGAAGACGATCTCGATCAAAGCGCGCTATCCCTGGTGGCACAGCCGGAGGATTCATTTCCGCCGACGCTGGCCGTTCATCACCATCTGCTGCGGTGGCACGTGCATGTGCGACATCAATGACATTCTCGATCAAATATGAACATTCTCAAAGTAAAACGCATCCATCCTGAAGCCAAACTCCCCACGGTCGCTCACCCTGGCGAGGACTTGGCCTATGACCTGTATGCACTCGAATCTGCCAAGGCGGCGGCACACACTGTTTGCAAGCTGCGAACCGGGATCGCGGCCAACGCATTCAAGACTGATAAAGATTTCGGTCTGCCTGTAGTGAGACTCGGCCTCTTGCTTAAGACTCGTTCTGGCATGGCCAGTTTTGGTTTCACAGTTGAGGGTGGCGTGATCGACCCGAGATACACTGGTGAGATCATTGTTCTTCTCTCTTGCAAGTACGACTTCACCATCAACCCAGGGGATAAGATCGCCCAGGCGGTGCCAGTCGAAGTCCTCACCGGCGAGGTCATCGAGGTTGAGGAGCTGGAGGCAGGCGCACGCGGTGAAAAAGGATTTGGAAGCACAGGACGTTAATATGAGTGACATTAAGATTCGTAGGATGGAGCCGCGTGATATTTCACCGGTCCTGTCAATGATCAAACAGAATTGGGACGAGGAGTCTGAGACCCTGGCTGCGAAGGAAATCATTTCCGCGTTCGCCGGTGCCACTCCACAACCGATTTACTTCGTTGCTGTCCTGGACACGGCCATCATCGGTGCCATCGGCATCTGTGACTCGCACATGGACACGCGCATCTACGAAATCTTCTGGGTGAACGTTCATCCCACCTGGCAGGATTCAGGCGTGGGCAGGTTGCTTGTTACCCATGCCTTGGAGTTTGCCGATTGCGAGGATGCGGCACTGGTGATCCTGACCACCAAGCCCAAGACGCTGCCGTTCTACCAGAAACTGGGATTTCACATATTGGCACCCAGTTACCCTGAGAAGCTGTTGGAATCGGACTTCCTCATGCAGGCCAAGCCCAGGGAAGCAGTTGCTTTTATTGCCATGAGAGAAAGGACTGTCGAATGACTGTAGGTGAACTCAAAGCCCGGCTGGCCGGTTTCAAAGACGACGTGCCGGTACTGATGGAAGACTTCACCATGCGTGAGATTCACGAAGTGCAGTCTGTATCTGAGGACCGCATGTGCGAGTGGATCGCACAGCAAATGCGCGAGGTCTGTGTGCTCTCGATTAACAAGAATCGCAATGCCACCACGGCCAGGAGGGTCCGGGAGGAGAAGCGATGAGCGAGGCCACCGAGGCGCAGAAGTCGTGGACGCCGCTCGATAGCCAGATCGACTACGTGTGCGGACTGCTGGAAGCCGTGTGCTGGCTGTGGCGTGATGAGGATGAACAAACGGTCTTGCTTATCATCACAAGAAAGTTTACAAAAACTTGGCCGTTCATTTGGCGCATGTTCCCGGCACCCCACCAGGAGCTTTGCGCCAAGTTATTTTGGGATACCGTCGTGCAGCGCTATAACCGGCGCTGCATTCGTCTTGTCGAGGTCGTGTTCGGCGAGCAGGTGAATCCCAAGCGTGACGGCAGTGTGGCGCTGATTCGTGTGCAACCGGCGCACTGTGCTGAGTGGATTGAACTGAAGATCAAAGTCGATGAGTGAGAAGACCTGGAAGCTGAAGCGGACGGTGCAGTGTGCCAAGTGCCCCTGGCGCGTGGATACCAATCCGCATGACATCCCCAACGGCTACGATGTCGAGAAGCACAAGAACCTGCGGCGTACGATCGCAACGCCCGGCGATCTTCGCACTATTTTCGCCCGCGAGGCCCGCGTCATGGCCTGCCACGAGGATCACGAGGCACACTGTATCGGCTGGCTAATGAACCAGATCGGCCCAGGGAATAATCTCGGCCTGCGCATCAGGCTGACGACGTGTGAGAATGCCCGCGACATCAAATTGATTGGAGAGCAGCATGAGACTTTCGAAGATACGCTTCCACAGGATGTTTGATGTGGACAACGTGGCCAAGCTGATCGCGCTGCTGGTCATCATCGCGCTCGTGTGCTGGATCATTTTCTGTATTAAATTCTGGAGCGGCTTTCGCCGGGAGCGGGCTGAGCTGAGTCGGTCGATTGCCAGGATGACGCCCATCGAGCAGCAGAAGCTTTCCTACGATTTGATGGCGGCCATGTTCAATGCGGCGCAGACCAACTGGACCATGACCGTCACCATCACACCCCGAACGAACCTGATTGAAAAGCCATGAACATCACCACCGTTGCCAAGCGGGCCGCTCTCCGCATCGCCACTCAGCACTTCCCGCAAGCGCGCATCACTGAGAGCCTGCTGCTTGAGATCGCGTACGAAATCCAGTATGCCATGGATCAGCGCGAGACCGAGAGCCACTATTTCATCATGCAGGAGGACGTGAAGTTCGAGGAGCAGTTCTGGGACGGCGAGAAGTGGACGGCAGGCGACAAAAGAAAAGTTTACACTAACTTCGATGAGGCGACGGTCGCCTACCGCAAAGCATTCCTCGCGTGCAAAGGCAAGGTCACTGTGGCCCACGTGTCACCGGGCGGCATAGTCAAGTATCAGCCGCTATGACTCGCGATGTTTATTGTCCGCGCTGCGACTGCTGTTTCCTGGTGGCAAAAGATGAGGGCGATACTGCCGCCTGTCCGCAGTGCTGCTATGAGTTTGACGTAGAGTGGTTCTACGATCAAGACGGTGAGAGCGTGCGCCCGGTCGCTCAGAACCTCGCATTGTTTCAGACACGGCCCTCAAAAGACAGAGTCGATGCGGTGATTTACGCTGCGCAATGCGCCATGGAAAGTCAGATGGGCGTGCCACGTGAGTTTTTCGCCGAGGCTTCCACCAATTTCATCAGGCAATCCCAGATCGCGGTCAGGTACACCACAATGCTGGAGAGCGCTAAACGCCAGCTTTCCATCCGTGCCCAGGCTGAATGGATGGGGATGCGCCTGGAGAATAACCGCAAACGAATGCGCAAGCGCGTGCGCCAACGCCTTCGCCGGTGGAGCATCCTGGACGAGCATTGGACCAACAACCCGAATGGAGACTGGTGATATGAAAACTAAACGAGTGGTGCGCTTCAAACGGATCAAGATGCTGAGCGGCGGATACGTCAGGTTCGACACGGTACCGACCCAGGGATCACCGGTGAGCAATGGTGTCTATATCAACGCGGCAGCGTGGCCCGGCATCGCCAATGCCAAAGAGGTAAAAGTCACTTTTGAAGTGGTTAAGTGACTTATATTCATGGTGTAAAGAAAATACACTTTGGGTATTGACAAAGGCACAGATTTGTTTACATTTGTGCGTATGAATAACGAAGTCTCCTTCATCATGCCAGCCTGGCAACAGAACCAGCATCTCAACTTCGGTGAAATCCGTCAGGTCGCCCAGGCCGCTGCCAACGCTGCCGGTGACAAAGCCCAGGAGGTCACCAGGGCCAAATTCGCTGCCCTGGCGCGCAAGCCCAAGATCGACTTCAACAACGTCCGCCTTCAGGCCATCACCTGCGGCGTCATTGATGCTCGCTACGGTGAATGCCTTTACGGCACTCATCACGCGGTGGTCAACGGGCGTACGCTCTGCGGTCAGAGCGCCCGTGAGCGCGAGGGTCGGACGACGATGTGGTTTAGCCTCGAATCTCTCCACAGCCAGGACCAGGCCGATGAGTTCATCACCTGCAACCGCTGCCGCAAATCCATGGGTTTCAAACCTGTCCGTGATTCACAAATACTTTTATGAGCCAACTCGCACTCAAACCCACGAGCGGGATGAAGTCCATCGCCTACTTCCGCGATGGCACTGGCCGCTGCTGCGACCGCTGCGGCACCTTCATAAAGAACGTCGCCCTGATCACTTTCAAGGATGGCTCCTATCAGTCGTACGGCTCCGAGTGCATCGAGAAGGTCCTGGCTGGTGACCTCAGCCTGCTCAAGCTGTGGAAGACCAACTACAAGCTGCTCCAGAAGTGGCAGCGCTATCTCGAAATCCTCAGCCGTCCCGTGGACAAGATTCCGTTCGACACGCGTGGCTATTACGACCGTGGTGTGTTCTTCGTGTCTGATGACGAAGGCAAGGGCATCTGCTGCGGAATGCGCTACAATCTCCCGAGTTCTGGCCGCTTGATCATCCACAGCGGCTGCAACATTTTTCATCCCACTCACGTCACCGAACCCGCGCTGGCAGGCATGACCGGCGCGCAGACCTTCGACATGCGCGGTGCGGCGGGTGGGAGCGCCTGGGAGCCGTACACTCGTGAGAACTGGGAGAAGAAGTGCCGTGCTGATCTCGAAGCGCACAAGGCGTGGCTCGCGTTTGAGATCGACCGCATCAGCAAGTTTCTGGCCCGCATCCTGGAGAAGGGCCTCATCACTCAACAGCAGGCACAGGCAGCACAAAATGAACAAGGAACTCAAGAAGCTCAGGCGTGAGATCACCACGGCCAAGCGCACGCTAAATCGACCACAGTCGTACGGTGCCCAGGTCATCGGTTACACGCTGAAGATGATCGACGAGAAGTTCGGCAAGGCCGAGGCGAACAAAGCCATCGTTGAACTGGGCCTGGAGCGCTGCGGCTGGAAGCAGGAGAAATGAAAACTGCTTCTCTAGTTGCCGACACGGTCTGCGTCCTCTGCCCAGAGTGCAAGGAAGCGATCCCGAACAAGGCGAACGGCTCTCTACTGTGGACGCGTGAAGACTTCACTGACCAGCCCCAGGAGTGCGAGTGCATATCCTGCGGAGCCAAGGTGCGTGTGGTTCGGCGCGAACGCGTTCCTTTCTGATTTATGGCACGAGGCGACATCAAACGATTCCGGGAGTATCTGAACTCACTGGATGACGGTGAATCGAAGCACCAGCATGGGCGCTATCACCAGCTCAAGCGCAAGTATGGCGATTACCTTTACTCCCAGGATCGTGAGAAGTTCATGGTCGATATGGAGGAGTGGTTAAAATCAAATCCCCAATGAGCAAATCCAAACCAGTATTCGAAGCGATCCACCTGGCGGCTCTGGCCATAGACGAGGTTCAGGCTCGCGGCACCAAGCGGCACGCGAGGGCGCTGAAAGTCCTGGAGGAAGGCCGTAAGCTCTGGCGCGCCAGGTCGGAACGGAAGTGCCCCAAGTGCGGCCATAAGCTTCCATGACAAACTGCACTTTGGGTATTGACACCAAACCATAATTGTTTACATTCCAATGCAATGAATGACGAGTTCCCCAAGATGTCTGAGTTCGAGACCAAGGTTTTCACCCGTTTCGCTCGCGCCCACAAGCCTGGCTACGGCGATCACAGCATCCAGCTCGAAGGCGATGGCCGCATCGCGATCTGTGCTGCCGCGCACCGGCTGATGAAGAAGGGTGTCCTCATCAAGCACAGTGCGTGCAACTGGTATTTGACCGAGCTTGGCCGGAAGATGGCCGTCGAGTGGCAGAAGCTTAACCCCAAGAAGGCATGAAACAAAAGTCCTTTGAAGTCACCGGCACGGCCTTTGTCCCTGTGAAGGTGCGCGTCACTGTCCAGGCGGAAACCATCGACGAGGCGATGGATAAGGCCAATGCGCAGTTCAAGAAATCGTCCTGCCGTGAGCACGTCGTCACTGGGTCAGAGGACTACGGCGCGACCTTCGGCTTTGATGCGCTCGACGCTGCGGAGACCAAGCCATGAACCAACCGATTTACATCATCACGGAGGAAGCCATGCAGGCAGCTCTCGATATGGCGCGCTGTGACTTTCCGCAGCGTGGTGAGCAGCCTGGCGCGGAGTGGGGCTATTTTAACTTCGCCGAAGTGAAGTCTCGGATGCGCGCCGCCAAGGAGCACTTCCCAGGCAAGTATGACTTGGCCAGCGTCGCCCAGAAGGTGCGCCAGATGGAGACCGATAAGATGGTCGCCACCGCCAACCGTGGACTGATCCGTCTGCTGCACCATCTGAAAACAAAACGTGAGGAGCTGAAGGCATGAAACAACCCTGGACCCAGGAACCCTGGCCGGACACTGGAGATGTCGTCGCATACCGAGGCGACAGCAGCGGCACTGCGATCAATGACGACAACGAGGCCGAGGACTATCAGCGCGCCAGGGTGTGCGTCAACGCCTGCGCTGGCATCGCGGACCCGGCTGACTTTATCAAGCAGGCCCACCAGGGCGGCATGAAACTGTTCCGCATCAAGGCAGCGGGAAAGATTATTTCGAGCGGCGTGTTCGCGCCCAACCAGGCGGCAGCCAAGCGCCTGTTCAAGAAAGAATATCCTCGGTGGAAGTCCGCCAAGCTGACGGTAACCGAGATCACCAAACCCTGTGTTTTCAATTTATGAGTGAGAAGAAACAAGAGACCGGCTGGTACGTGCGTCCCGACCACCCGCACCAGGTGATGGACGTGATCGGCAACCACGTGGCTGACACCTATGGCAAGTTCGGAGAGGACGCTGCCGAGCGCGCTGTGCTGATCGTCGAGACCGTCAACGAGCGCCCTCTCGTGGAGGACGTTGTCCACGCCGCCCAGATGATTGCGGAATACGGGGCGAAGCAGCTTCACATGAAGAACCTTCGTGCTGCGGTCCTGGCGCTACAGAAACGTCGGACGGCGGTCAGCGCGCTGAAGGAAATGAGGAGCAAATTATGAGAACACCGTGGCAGCGCAAGACCGTGACGTTCCCTGGGATTGAGCCTTTCCCGGCGCTTGTGGACCCGTTCCAGGACAACTACGGCAAGCACCTGGTTGTGACTGAGAAGCACGGTCCAAAGATGTTGATGAAGGCTCACTCCAGCCAGCTTAGTGCGCCAATGGCGAAAGACTACGATGAGTTCACTCGGATCGAGGACCTTTACGTTGACCAGCTCAGCCGTGCTGAAATGAAAGTTGAGCTTGAGCGTTTGATCGCCAAGACTCGGAAGGATAATCCGGGTGTGGCGGCCATTCTTCTTACCCTCAGCGCCTGCGTGGATTTAGGAACGGAACTTAAGATGGCGGCCCACGTTCGCCCGTTCAATGAGAAGAATATCGTCGCAATGGCGGCCATGAGGGCCGCTGAAAATTAAAATTTATGCCACCCGAACCTAAAAAGACGTTGCCGCCTCTGCCGCCGAAAGAACCCGATGCCCGGCCTTGGCGCTGGCTCCACGATAAACCCGAGGGCATGTGGTATCTCGTAAACGGGCCAGAGGGCAAGGAAAACTCAGTGATCCCGGCGCTGCACGCTTTCGAGGATTTTGGCGAAAGCGTCAATGCTCAGCTCATCCTGCGCGCCGTAAACCAGTATGACATTGTGCGTGAGCTGATCGTCGCGGTGACTCGCTATACACGGGTAGTCGAAGACCATTATCACACTCTGACTGATGGTCAGTTTGGCCGGTTTAGCGATAATCCAGCCGGTAAAGAGCTGGCGGCTGTCATCGTGAAGCTGTTAGAAATTCACGAAAGTAAGGGTTGACTCTTGACCACAAAATTGTAAACAATTTCCGTTATGGGCGGCACTATTACACCACCATCCGACCGGCAGGTCATCAGCGATCTGCGCCAGGAGAACGCAGCGCTTCGCAGACTCCTGGAGAAGCTGGCACGCGCACGCACCGTGAAGGACTTGAAGGCGGCGCAGAAGGAAGCCCAGGAGGAGATCAACGGCCCTGTCCGCCAGTCCAAGTCCATCTACTGGAATCGTTGGGACACGGGGTACGAACCTCCCCGCCTGCGTGAAGTGCGCGGCAAGATGCGGGTCGTTCCTCAGTATGGCGGCGACGGCCTTTACTTTTTAATGGAGGGCAGCAAAAAGGTCAACGAGTGCTCGATGACAGCCCAGGACGCCCGGCAGCGTAATGCCGACCGAACGAAGAATAACATCAAGGCGCTGTGGCACTGGTCAGGCAGGAAATAGTTCTCTCGGGATATGGCAAAATCATCTTTCAATATCTCGACCGGTGGCCTCATCGTAATCTTTGCAGTCGGCTACATGGGTTACCAGCTTCTCCACAAAGCTATTGGCAGCGACGACAGTGACAGCGAGGAGACCAAGCCGAAAGTCACCACCCGTGCCGCCGCTCCTGACGATGATGTCACCGTCACGAAGAAAGTGATGAGCGACAGCGAACATGACACGGTCGTTGTGCGCTCGAAGGGCAACGAGTACGTCCGCATCGGCGAGATGGTTTTCTGCTGGCACAGCAACGTGCTCACCGGTGTCTTCACCAAGAATGGCCTCGTGCCCGGCTGGCAAACCATGACCAATCAACCACCACCATCACATGCTCCGTAAACTTTTTGATTTCATTCGTAAGAACTTCTGGTCTCACCAGTGGCGCTACAGCAACCCCCACAACCGGCGTTGCGCAGTCTGTGGCCGACATGAGGTCGAGCACGGTAATGGCGAGATCGGGTTCGCGAGCATGTCGTGGTGGGAAGTGTTCGATGACGGCAAGGAGGAGAAGCATTATGTCTAAAGAATCGAAGTTCGAAAAGTTCGAGGTCAAAATGATTCTCTTAAAGCCGCACAAGCCCTGGCGCGGCAAGTCCGTCCTGATCCACTGGCCAGGCTGGAAGCACCCACTCGCGATCCACATCTATCCGCACACGGAATACGATGTCAGCAATGGCGACGGTTTCGACAAGATTATCCGCTATGAAGTGAGTTGGTCCGTCCTTGGCTCTGTGCCCGTTCTCCAGGCGCGCCGGTATGCCCACGCGATCAACATGGCCGCGAGCGAGGCCAAGCTGCTGGAGGACAAATACGTCGGGAAGGATTACAAGTGAGCGTGGAAACCAAAAACGATTTCGAGGGCCTGGTCACCAGGTTGGGAGGCGACGCTCTCTTTGCCATGATCAGCGGTAAGAAGACCTGGCACGATCTCGTTCACGGGATCGCGTTCGGCACCGCTCGGTGGGCAGGTGAGACGATCACGGACCCGATTCGAAAGGAGCGCGACGCGGCACTCAGAGTCCTGGAAGCCGTGAAGACTCATCTGTCGCCAGCTTTCCTTCCGTCGAATGAGGCTGATGTCCACGTCTGCAAATACTGCGGCAAAGGAAAGCGCTTCACTCGCGGGGGTCTTGTTGAGTCTCTGGGCGAGGCGTGCGCTCCAGACTGTTTGTGGGAGAAAGTAAACAAAGCTCTGGAGGCCGCTAAAACATGAGAGCCTATTACGCAGCCAACGTGAAAGAGCGGATGGACAAGCTAACCACCGCTCAGCGCCGGACCGTTATCCGCTACGCCAAGACCGAGGCCGAGCGCCTGGCCAGCTCGGGTGACATCCAGGCAGAGCTGTTCGCTGTTCTTCCACGCCACCTGGATGTGTGCGGATTCACCACGAAGCAGCGCAAGCAGTCACCGCGCAAGCAGATGGAGGAAGCGTTCTTCAGCTTTTACCGGGATGGTATCACTGGCGACGCAGGCAAATATCTGTCGAACAAAGTGATTCGCAAGCTGATGAAGATTCCCGGCAACGACTTTCATTTCGCTTACCGAACATTCGCGGCGGGCTGGTCATTGGGCAGGACGTTTGGGCTGCGCTGATCTGTCATTCTCCATTTCAGCAGGTCGATCAGTGACTGACGCACAACGGGTCGGAGCGCTTTCATCTTCTTGCGCCATTTGCGCTTCCACGGGGCTTTCTTTTTGTTCAGCTCGTCCCGGTGTTCCTCTCGGTATTTTTTAGCGGCAGTCTTGGCTTTGGTTAAGTTGCGCTCGCGCCAGCTCTTGTTCCTGGCGTTGGTGATCTCGGGGTGCTCGTCCCTGAATTTGTAAACGTGGAAGTATTGAGAGCACTTCGGGCTGCAAAACTTGCGCTTCTTCAGGTCGGCAAACCTCCAGAACAGCCTGCCACACCTGGAAAACTGGCACTTCACCAGAATTTTCCGGCGTGCTCGTTTCTTTTCTTTATAGCGCCTGGCGTTCAGCGTCGAGTACATGTGAGCTTCGCAGCAGAAGTTCACTTTGTTCGACTTGGCAAAGAATGGCTGTCGGCAGTGATCGGCCAGACAGGTGCGCAGGAAATATCCTTTCGGCGGCTTCAGGCGTTTTCTGGCTTCTCGCACGGTGTGCAGATGAAGCGACGGTTGCAGGTGCTCGCGTATTCGCTGCTTGATCACCAGCCACAGGGCATTGAGTTCTTTGGCCTCCTCCTGGTCATCGGTCTGCTTCCGTGGATGAACTCGGATCGCGTGGCGTTTGTAAACTTTCTCAGCGTCGTAGAGGACGTATTCGAGCTGACCCTGCCAGTGTTCCCAGAAGTTTCGTACGCACCAGATGTGCCGGGGCAGACCGAGCTGCTTCAGCAGAATCTTAATCGAAAGACTGCGCAGACCGTAATAGCGTCCACGGTATTTTACGAGTGCCCTGTTTCTCCTCATCGCATCGAGTAAGAACGGGAGGCGACCGGCAGGTGCAGGACGTTTTTCTTCGGCTCGTTGAGATTCTTCACCACGTTGTGATGCAGGGCGTAGTGGATCAGTTCCGGCAGGGTGGTGAGATTCAGCTTCTCGAAGATGCGTTCGCGATACGTGGCAATGGTCTTGACCGACAGGAACAGCTTCTTCCCGATCTCGGTGGACGGCACGCCCAGGGCCAGGAGTTTCATCACTTCCAATTCCCGCTTTGAAAGGCTGGCGACACCTTCTTTGACCGGCACCCATCCCCGGCCATGAGTATAACGACAAAGCCTGACCTCACGCGTCGATTTCATTTGGTTAGGTCGAAGAAGTTGGTGGCGTAGCGCATCTTCCCTTTGTCGTAGTAGGTCAGAATCTGTTGCTCCATGATCCGGCCCTTTGCGTCTATCGGGTTGATCATGGTTGTAACTTTTGCGGTTACATTGGGAGAAGCCGCGAACACCTGGGCCTCCCAGGCTTGCTGTTGGAGAGCATTGTTTGTCTGGACGGCGACCTGCTGGAGCCGGAGCGAAGCGTTGAGCTTTTCGCGAAGCGGTCGGGCTTGGTCTCGGGAAAGAGTCTGCCGCTGAATCAGCTCAGCATTGACGGCTGGCGGTGCGGTCGGGGTCTGCGCGCAACCAGTAATTAAAAGCAATAGGCATAGTAATCGGGTTGTCATATCCATAAAAGAACGGATGCAGTGTCACTTGCATTTTAAGTCAAATAAGTGTAAACATTTTTCCGTATGAAAAATATCTACCTAACCATCACCCTCTTATTAACCCTCGTGCGCGCCAACGCGGACACTGTTCAATACATGAAACAGATGGTCACAGGCCGCAATGTTTACGCGCCTTGCGTTATCTACGACGCCCAGGCGAACAAGTATAAAATGTGGTACGGCGGCTGGCAGAACAGCAACAACGTGCCTAACGACGACATCTGGTACCGCGAGTCCACGGACGGCACAAACTGGACCACCGCGCCGACCAAGGTCATCGACCACAACACGCTCGGGATGTATCACGTCAATGACCCCACGGTGATCAAAGCCTGGAATGCCGTGCTCCACACCAACATGTATTGGATTTACTTCACCGCCATTGCCTGCGACCCGAATACCTGCGACATCACCAACCATCACATCTGGGCGGCCAGTGGTTTCGACGGCAAGACCTTTGGCGCTTACACGAAGGTCATCGACGGCTACAACGGCGCAGGCGTGTTCGCTCCGTCCGTGGTCAGCATCGACCCGACCAATGGAGATTTCTGGCTTTACTATCAGATCACGGGCGTCGCTGATCGCATCATCCTGACCAAACTTACGGGCGGCACGACCGTCACAACCACGGAGGAAGTCTTCGTCTCGCCCCAGGATGGCGCGCACAACCCGGACGTGGCGATCCTGCCGGATGGAACCTGGTCGATGTGTTACAACCGCATTACGTCCAGCAACACCTTCAACATCTGGCGGCTGACCTCCACCAATGGGACTTCGTGGACTAACGATCACATGGTGCTTTACAGCGGATGCACGCCGTTCTGCGTGGCGCAGACGCCCAATCAGCGATGGGTGGACACGAATCACTATTGGCTCTATTACGGCCTGGATGAGACGATCACCAACCCATCAGCCGAAATCCACGGCTGGTACATGCAGGCCAATCCCTGATCATTGGTATTGACCGCCGTTGTTCGTGGTCCCGGAAGAATTGCCGGGGAAATAGGTCGCGCTTCCGGTGAGGGTGTGAATCACACCGTTCAGGTTTAGATTGAAGCGTGAACCGGTGGTCGAGCCAGTGAAGGTTACGTTGAACATGGCCACCACACCGGCATCGTCTGCGGCAGCGAAAGCTGTGAAGGCAGGGGTGCCGGTGATGGTCACGGTGGGAGAGATCGTATCGTTGATGATCGAACCACGGGTGGCGTAGTAATGGTTCCCTGTACCGCCCGAGATCGTATAATTTCCTGAGACGATGATGGCCGAGTTGTTGTTCGCAAACAGGTGAACTCCACCCGACTTGGCCGGTCCAAAGTTCATGCCGGTTCCCACCGTCAGCGACGCACCCTGCGACATGATCACCGAGTTGCCGTTGGTGGCCCAAATCTTGAAGTTCTGAATCGTCCAACCGCTGATCGCGCCTGAGCCGCTGATACCGTCCCCAGAGGCAGGAGCCAGGAGCACGTTGGCAGGGGTGCCTGAATTACCGTTGATGTAATAAGAACCATTGCCCGCCACAGGCGGCAGCAGCACGTTTTCATTGTAGGTGCCGTCTGCGATCTGGATGACGTTGCTGCTACCAGGAGGAAACCAAGAGCCTGCAACCGTATAGACTGCCTTCTGGATCGTTTTGAAAGCACCGCCTGCGGTGTTGTTGGTACCGGCGTTGGAATCACTGCCGTCAGTTCTGACGAAGTAAGTCAGAGATGAGGCCAGAGGCGCAAAATTCGTGCTTCCCGTGGCCAGAGACGCCACGCGAGCATCAACTTGTGCTACGGACTGAGTCGTGTAGGGGGTGTGCTGATATGGCGGCACCTGGGCGCTCACGTAGAACGCCAGCATTGCCACTAACCAGATAAGTATAAACAGTTTCATGCTTTAATTACTCAATAATAGGTGATCTGAATCAGGTCGTGGTCGAACCAGAGGCTCGGGCTGTTCGGGTTCAGAGTGAAGGTGACGCGGAAAACATTGTTGGTCGTGGCGTTGAGCGTGGTCCGATTGCCGAAGATTCCGCCTGCGAATGCCGTCGAGCCGATGTTGCCGAATCCAACTGTGGGGAGAGTGCTCGATCCGTGCCACCAGGAACCCAAAAGGCTTTGAGCATTCAGCGACCCGCCTGCTTTGAGCGTGGCATTGAATTTATAGGGTCGGATGCCCGTGCCCTGGCCGAACTCAGTGGCATCCATCTGCTGATCGTAAATCACCGTGCTACCGAAATAAACGCGCACGCGGTTGGTCATCGTTGCCGCCGCGTTGTTCAGCATGAAGCCGGTCATGTCGAACTGATAGGCGTGGTTCCCGAACAGCGTGTTGGCCGGGATGGTGAAGTTGATCATGTCCGTCTCAGTCACTGTGTTGGTCACGCCGCCGATGGTGGTGTTGTACAGCAGCGTTTGCGGGAACAGTGGTTGCGCGAGGTTGGCGCTTCGAGTGACGAACCGAATCTCAGCCGTGGCGGGCACGGTCAGGTTGTTTGTATTGGAGAAATAATAAGGGATGATGCAGTCGCCGGACTGGCCGTAGCCAATCGGTGAGCCGTAGCCGCCGTCACCCTGGCCGGTGCAGATCGTCGCCAGCCGTTCGACTTTGGCATACAGCCAGACGTTGGTCAGGTTATTGTAAGTGTCCCAGGCGGAAACATCACGGGCTTCGAGAACCGTGGTCTCACGGTCACCGGTGACCAGGACGACGCGGCGACCGCTTGCTGAACCGTAGGCGTACATCGTGCAGGGCATCCCCTGGCTCGTGTTGAAGCCGAACGACACCGGCCCGTCTGTCACCCACGAAGTTCCGTTGTTGGTCGAGTGAAGCTGGTAGAAAATCAGGCTGCGATTGGCGAACGCCTGGTCACGCCGGACCATACAGAGCACGTTGCTATTACCCAGGTAGGCAAAAGTTGGCTCACGGAATCCACTGCTTGGGGAAGTCACCATGAAGTTGGTCTGCCAGTTTGCGCCGTTGTCGTCCGAGGTCAGCGCATAGGTGACACTGGCGTCGAGGCTGTTACTGAAACCAGAATACCCCATGCAGAGGCGGTTATTAGCGAGTGTGATGATCGGGCCATTGGGAACGTTCGTATTGTCGTAACCGGTGAAGCTTTGAAAGGATGTGGCATTCACCCAGTTTGTGCCTCGGTTGTCAGAGAGTAGGATAACGGTATTCGTCACCACTCCAGCAGGTACGATCGTACCCGCGCTGGCTAGGATATAGCGACCGGACGCGGTGATCCCGAACGCAAACCCAGGTGCGGCCACGTCCACGGCACCGTTGGTGTAGATCATCAGCGGTGTGCTCCAGGAGTAGCCCTGGTTGGTTGAGCGGATCAGGTAAATCGAGCGATTGGTGGCCAGGTGTCGGTTGCCCGCTGCAAAGACAGCGACGAAATCACCGTTGGTGTCGAGTGCCGTAAACGGCCAGGAATTGTAAGTGCCCCCAACGGCGGTGACGTTTGTCTGAAAGAAAAGCGGCACGGTCTGTTTGGCTACCGAAATCAGGTTGGGTGAGCTTTCTGCATTGGTAGTGGCTGAATTGTGCTGAAAGGGTGGCACCTGGGACAGCGCCGAAAATGTACAGAACAGTGCCGTTAAAAAGTAAACAATGGTTTTCATAGTTAGACAGAGGCCAGAAACCAGTCGGTGCTGCTGGTACCAGCCGTGGTTTTGTACCAGACCTTGCCTGCCTGAGCGCCGGTGCCGATGACAATTCCAGCTCCGGTGCAAGAGATGACGCCGGTCGGATCGACCGAGGAAGGAAAGGTAGTGCTGGCTGCCGTGGTCACCCCCTGGCCATCTGCTGCGTTTGGGTTCGGTACGTATGTCGGATTCATGCTGTAAATACAGTTCAGTCTCCGAACACTTCGCTTTTGAATAGGGTCACTGAATTCCCCGCTCCCGTGCTCGTGTTGGTGAAGACGAAAAAGCCTCCAGCCGGAACGTAGCCGATCAGTTGTCGAAAGTCGCCGCCCTGCGCTGGAATGGATGCGCTGGTGTTGAAACCGACTGAGTTGGTGATCACGTTTGGAATCCACATCTGCATGGCCACGTTGCCTGATACGGTGGTCGAGATGAGCTGGACGATACCTGCCACTTCCCAGGGAGCGCCGGTGTTGTTCGTGTAAAACTGACCGCTCACGAAGTTCGAGATGGCGATGAAGCCGTGGTTCATTGGGATATTGATCGTGAAGACGCCGTTGCTCAGTATCATCTTCGTGACATGGCCGACTTGAAATTGAAGCTGCGAGGCAGCGGCGGTTCCACCTTCGATTTGAGGAGCGTTGATCGTCAGGCTATTGGTGCCGTTACTGAGGAGGGCAAAGTTGGTGGCAAGCTGCACCGGATCATTGAAGCTGCCAGGTCCGAGCCAAATGCCTGAAAAGTTCTGGAACGGTTGCAAATAAACGCCTGCATTGAAGACACCGGCTTTGTTGAAATCTTTAATCGTCAGCAGGTAGTTGTTGTCCACGTCATTGGTTTGGAGCGGCTTCACCTGCATCCGATGGAAGGATCGAGAGTTGGCATTGAAGAACAGCACGTTGGTCGTAGTGCCACTCGGCACGGTGAACGTATCGGCTGCTCCCACGCCTGAGTCCACCGCAGCAAAATTGATGATGCCCCGCAGGACGGAGTTGGTGTCCCAGAAATCCGCCACGGTGTTGGCCCACGCTCCGCCTGCCGGAAGGACTGAGTGCTCGACGGCGTACATGTCCCAGTCCAGACGCTGAACGAATCCACCTGTGGGTCCACCGATGACGCCGATCGTACATCCGCTGGTGACCGTATGCCCCATGTGAATGCCGTGGGTGCCGCCAGGGAAGTACCAGCCTTTGTTACACATCCAGACACGAGCGTCGTCCACGTCCGAGTGCTCGTTCAGTTCGTAGCCCACGTCGAAGCCGCGCACGTCCACGTTGTGAATCTCGCTGATCACCCAGTTATTGATGGTCGGCGTGATGATGCCTACTGAAGCGTGCGTAGGCTGACTCTGCTGGCCGCCTGGCTGGCCGGTGTCCACCACACAGTCGCGGATCGCGACCTGGCCGACATATTGAAGGTTGAGCGGCGTGGTTTGCGGGTTGTCGTAAGCTCGGAAGGTAAGACGTTCCAGTTTCAGATACACTGCGCTGAGATTGATGGAGCTGCCGCTTGGTCCGGCTGTTCCGATGATCGTGTAACTGGGGTCAATCGGGATGTTGGTGGAGATGATGATCGCACCATTGGTGTTAATCACCGGCAGCACTCCATTGTTCCAGACTGTGTTGAGTGTCGGATCAGTAACGCCTCGGATGGTGATCGGGCAGATGGTCTGATTGATCAGGCTGCGAACCGGCAGATGGAGCTGGCTGTGGTTGAGGCCCGAGATTGAACCCGCGCATTCTGTGAACGACCCGTTGATCAGGTAAAGCCCGTCTGGGACTATGATCGTGCCGCCGACACCGTTGTTGGTCAGAGAGTCGATGGCTGACTGGAAGGCCGCCGTATCATCAGTGACGCCATCGCCCTTGGCACCGAACGCCCGCACGTTCACTTCTCGCGGCCAGTAGCTGAAGATATTCAAGATGCTTTTGAAAGCGGCATCGAGGTTGGACCCAAGGAAGCCGTTGATGGGTGTGAGTGCGCCGATGCAGATGAGGCCGATGGCGATCAGGATGCCGAGAAATAGTTTTTTGATTTTCATTTGCGAATCATGAAGTGGAGTCGGTAATTGGCGCTGTCTGTCACACCGTTAAGTGAGGCAACGAATCCATCCGTGGTGGGCTGACCGACCCAGGTGGGCCAGAGGTTCAGGCTGTTGACATCCGGCATGGCGATGTTGCCTGTCACACAGGATGGAGTGAACGGTAGGTTGAGGCCACCAACGTAAACAAAATTGGTTCCGTTAGGGATGGCGATGTTCGTGCCGAAAGTGGTGCCCGCTGACAACAGGACCAGCGTGGACGCGACCGCGTTGGTACCGGCGATGGCGATTCCCAGGGCTTCGCGTGCGATGTTGGTTCCGTCGATGGCGATACTCAGCGCTTCCCGCGCCAGGTTGGTGCCCTGTATTGCAATGCTGAGAGCTTCGTTGGCGAGATTCGTCCCGGCCACCGCGATGATCGTGTTGCCGTTGACTCCTGAGATCGCGCTGTTAGCTGTAGCCTGGGCCGCAGCGGCGGCGTTTAAGGCATTGGTGCCAACGTTTGTTCCGATCTGAGCGAGAGCGTACGCGGCGTTAGCTCGATTGGTACCGGCGACCGAGATCGTCATTACACCGTTCACGCCACTGATCGCGCTCTGAGCATCTGCTTCAGCCTGAGCAGCAGCGTTCAGTGCGTTGGTTCCAACGTTGGTGCCGATGGCGGCGAGATTGTAAGCTCCCGTGGCGCTCTGGCCCAGGGCCTGCATCGCGAGATTGATGGCGTTGGTGCCAACGTTTGTGCCGATGCACGCGAGGCTGTAGGCGGCGTTCGCAAGCGCGAGCGCTTGCGGGCCAACGTCCGGTGCGGGCGGCGTTGGCGGATCAGGCTTGAACAGAATGAGATCAGACCAGGACCCGCTGCCCTGCGGGACTGTGCCGTAATTCTGAATTAAAACGATGAAATTGCCGTTGCCGTAGGATGCAACGTCACGAGGCGGCACGTACGTTCCGGCTGGCATCCACGTGCCTGTGAAGTTCAGGTCCGTGGAGCTGACGTAGGTCGTGTTGCCGTTTAGGTTCGCGTACGCGTAGATCGCCACGCCTTAAATACGGAAATAAAAATTGTTTACAATTCACTTATAGAGCAATACTCTTAAGTCAATGAATGCTTTGACCACCGGAATGTTCATTCGCGTGCGCGCTGACCATGAGAATACGGCACGCGCTGGCCTCGACGGAATGGTCATGGCCAACAGCCCAGAGGGCGAATCCATGGTCGGTCTGTTCTTCTGGTGTGACCGTCATAACAATTTTCAGCGCTGCTACTGCGTCGGCACCGAAGCCTGGGACAAAAGCGAACTGGACTTTGCGACGGTTGAATAAAAGTTTACAATTTCGATGAAACCTATTCCTGATCACCTGATCCATAATACTGCCGCGCTACTCGAACGAACCTTGTTCGCGGTCGAGGCTACGAGCTTTGAGCAATTTTGCCTGTGGGAACAGCACGCCAAAGGCAGCTTGCACCGGATTCACCGTGAGCTGCACTGGGAGCAGATGAGTCCTGGCTGGATGGAACAGGTCGGTAAAATCGGCAGGTGTCCCTGCATGATAGAACTCTCCTGGGCCGAGATCGACGGTCAGATTATTTTGTTCTGGCATCAGTGCAGTGCAGTGACCGATTCACGCCAGGCCGAAGCCTGGTTCGAAAAGAATTTTAAGAAGAAGTGGGATGGCGGCACACGTCGCGCCATGATCGACGCCCAGAACTTCGGCCACTGCCTGTCAGCGATCAAAGAAGCCAATTTAGCCACCCATGCCTGAATCCTCTGAAATCGTTCAATACGAATACGCGCTCGAAGTCAGAGACGCGCTCGGTCACTGGTGCCGCCTGCGCGATACCAAACCGTCTTTGAGGCTGATGCAACTGCATCTGGAAGTGATCTGGGGCAAGAACATTCCGAAGGACGGCATTCGTATCATCGAGCTGAAATCTACCGAGCGCATCCTGCAACGTGAGCTGTGGACCGTCTAGCATGAGCACCGAGGCAAATCCATCTATTCCCATGCAGCTCGAAGCCGCCATGAAGCAGGCCGGGCTGAATCGGCTCGACATGGCGCTGGCGCTGAAGACGCATCCGTCTGCGGTTACGAAATGGCTGAAGCCCGAGTCCAACATGACCATCAGCACGCTGAAGCGGTTCTGCGACGTGCTCAGCCTGGATGTAAAACTGATCAAACTATGAGAAAATTTCTATTTGTGCTCAGCGCGACTGCTGTCAAACCAGGTGAGACGTTCGGACCCGTCAACACGAACATCACCAAGGAAATCCACGGCCTGCTCCCCAATGAAAAAGAGCTGTACCAGGTGCGCTACCAGTTCTTCGATTTCCTGTCCAAGAAGGGCTACTCGCTGCTCATGGACCAGGTTATCATCCTGGGCTTTTACCAGATCGAGTCATGATTTACACGCCCGAGCACATCACTCATCTCGAAGACAACGAAGTGTTTGTCTTTGGATCGAATCGAGCTGGCCGCCACGGCATGGGCGCGGCGCTCACGGCCAAGGAGCTGTTCGAAGCTGAGTATGGCGTCGGCGAAGGTCCTACGGGCCAGTGCTACGCGCTGCCGACGAAAGGCCGGTCGTTGCGCACGCTGACCCTCGCCGAGATCGACGGCTCTATCCAGAGATTTCTGGAACATGCCACGGCGCACCCGAAGAAGACATTCCTGGTGACCAAGATCGGTTGCGGTCTCGCTGGTTATGCGCCCGAGGTCATCGGTCGTCTGTTCTTCAAGTCCGGCGCGCTGCCTGCCAACGTTGTGCTACCAAAAGAATTCCATACGCAATGAGCTTTGTGCTGCCAGACGTAATCTTTTATTTTCCGCCGGTACCTGTGCGCCGTGGGATGCGTGACTACGCCCACGATCAGACCGTAAACAGATGGGCATGGGATCGTGGCTGGCTACCCAAAGACGCGAAAGGCCAGATCGAAGTTTATCCTGGTCAGCGTGCTGAAGTATGGGGCGGTATCGCCAGGAATTGCCAGCAATACCTGGCACTTAAGTTTGTATGATCCAGCTTGATGGCAAAATTGATGAGAAGCGACTGCGGCAATTCGCCAGCCAGGTGAAGCATATTCCGCCGCACGCGTTGCACGTTATCCACGAGATGATGTGCAAGGATCAGAGTCCTGAGTTTTATCACGGCCAGATGGCGGCGCTCCAGTTTGCTCATCAGCTCATGGCAGGAACACAGAGTCAGAACACGGTGGGCGCGACGATGGCTGTGGTCGCCAAGCACATCGTGGACAACGGATGGTGGTGATATGAATAACACGAGCAATTACATCGTTTGTCCCAACTGCCACGGTAAACTCCGTGAAGGAGAGGCCAAGTTTCAGCAGGTGGCGGGCGAGCCTCTTTTCGATATGACCTGCCTGAAGTGCAGCCATCGCTGGCGAGCACATCATCGTGATTTCAAACGCGATCTTTCTACGGACCCGAGCCGTAATCCATTCAACCCAGTCAACATCACACCCAGGTTTTAATATGAGTGACGATGGACCAGCAGATTTAATGAAGCTCGGCAAGCACGTGGACGAGTTCATCGAGGAGATGGAAGGACCGGCCACGCCTGAAATGGGCAATGTGGTGTACGCTCGATGGTTCTTCTTGCTTGCCCGTCTTCCGGCCTTCATGCAGATGCAGTTCGAGCCGTGGATTCAGCAATACAAACTGTTCTGCACCTTTGAAGGAAAGCGGTACCGTTGCACCGGTGCCAGCCGGATGGGTGACGTGTGGCTGGCCAAGGACTTCGAGCGCAGGCAAGGGTATGACTTGCGCGTTGATCTCGTCAAATGCACCCACTGGAGCGGCACGCCATGACCTGTGACCAATGCGGAAAAGAATTTGACCCGGCCAAGCTCGATGAAGTGATGTTTCACGCCGGAGACCACACGCCCATCGTCGCGACCGGAATCGAAGGCCACCAGGTGGAGCAGCCGGACACCGACGATCTGCTCAGTGTTCAGCATCTGTCCCGGTCTCATCGAACAACGATGACGCAGAACCAGCGTAAAGAACTGGTTCGCATTCTTTCGATGGCGTTCGAAAAAGACAAACCGTACCTGACTCTCGAACAGCTCGCGGGAATGAATGATCGACAGGTTGGTCTCGCGTGGCTGCGGATGTGCGACTATATCACTGAAGGCCAGTATCAGCGTGAGTTTGAAGCGTGCGTGGGTTTACCTGTTTTTCTAACCAGAGATCGACATGAGTGACGTGAAAGTTTTTGGTGGTTCCGGTATCACCGTGGACCTGTACCAGTTCATCCGCGAGCTGCTGCCCCCAGGCAAAACCATCCTGGAACTCGGCAGCGGGGACGTGAGCACGCGCTACCTCAGCGAAGTTTACAAAGTATTCTCCGTGGAGGATAAGCCGGAGTGGCTGAACAAGCACAAGGCCACCTACATCCACGCGCCGCTCGTTAAGGGCTGGTACGACGTGGATGTGCTGAATGTGGCCATGCCCAAGGATTACGATCTCATCTTGGTGGACGGTCCGACCGGTGAGGGCAATCGGATCGGCTTCTTTCATCATCTGGAGATTTTCAATACCAAGGTCCCAATTATTTTCGACGACACGAACCGGACCGGCGAATGGTACCTGGCCCAGAGTGTGGCCGCCTTCCTGGGACGCCCGGCTGTATTTCATTCCACGTTTGCAATCTTAATGCCCTGACCTATGCCCTGACCTATGCCAAGAAAAACTAACCTACCAAAACGATCCACACATAGCCGCGTTGAAGAAGCCAGAGAACTTCTTTTAAGAGCACGGGCAGCCGTGCTCTTGTTAAACAGTGATGCTGTTCGTGACGCGCAGAACAAGCGCCGGTCTGCCATCTCCAGGACTCACGCTGGCCGCCGATTCAGGATGACTGGCTCCATCTGCTCCACCATCGAATCGCTGCGCGAACTCCTCTGGGAGATGCCCGGTGTGGATTACAAGCAGACCTACCGGAAGAAATGAAACCGCCGAAGCCAAAGCATCATCCTTGGCGGGGTTGGGTGCCGATCACATCCGCCAGAAGACCTAACGAGAAAGACCACGCCAAGCATTTGGCGGAGGCGAAGGAGCGCGCCAAGAAGTTCAAGCGCACTAGGGCTTGATCCAATAGCACGCGCCCATATCGACCGTTACCTTGATGTCCGGCATGTTGTCGCCGAAGTAATCGCGAATCGCGTCCTGCTCACCTTTCAGCACCCAGTCATCCGACAGCACCACGCCGCCGCTCACCACTTTCGGATACAGGTATTTCATGCAGCACTCGACCGACTCGTACAGATCGCCGTCCAGGCGCAGCATGGCGATGGGTCCGATCTCAGTCTTGGGCAGCGTGTGCTGGAACCAGCCCTCATGAAAGTGAACCTTATCAATCGGCAGATTAAGATTCATCAGGTTTGACTTCACGCCGACGACTGAGCACGAGGAAATGCCACTGCTCTTGAGGCGTTCCTCCAGGGGCAGATTCACGTCCACCACGAACTTGCCGATTCCCGGCTGATCGAGGTCCTATGGCCCGGCATAAGGGATGCCTTGGAAGGAGTCGAACAGGTGCAGGTCGCGCATGTCGCCCTGGTCGAGCATGGCCGTCATCATGGACGCTGCGCTGCCGCCGTAGGCCACGCCGCACTCAACGAAGGCACCCGGCACGCTCAACGCGTGTTTGGCGAGAATGTAGGTGTGCTGGATGCCCTGATATGTGGTGAGCGCGTACCCCACCAGGTGCTGTAAGGACCTGGTATTGCCGTAATTGAATTCAACCATGCCCTATTTACGCGGGGACGAGCAGAGTGTCCCAGTGGCCCATGATGCCGAGGCCGACACTGGTCAGATCAAATTTGAGCGGTTTGACTTTCAGTTTCGTCCAGAGCTTTTCGTAGTAGCTCTCGCCGTGCTCATCGAGCGTGTTGAAATCATGGAACTCCACCGTGATCTGGCCGAAGGTAATGTCCTCGGGCCAGTTCTCCAGGATCAGGAATTCAGCCAGCTCGCAATCGAGTTTGATCAGGTCCCAGTGCTTCACGCCGACCTTTTTGGAAAAGCTGGCGATGTTCATTGTGGGAACGTTTACAATTTTGGCGTCGTTCACCAGCCACGGCAGGTGGGTCAGGTAATTTCCTTCACCGGTTGAGAACATAGCGTAGTCGGCGGCTGCCCGGTCGTCGTGGACCATGGCCATCGAATGGAAAATCACTTCCGGTATGAATGGCTCGGTCACAGTCGGGTCCGGCTCGATGGCGTGAATGATAGCGTTTGGCCGAAGTTCCAGGAGAGCTTTGGTAAATCCAAAGTTGCGTGCGCCCACGTCGAGAACAAAGGGCCTTTCCGGCAGCAGGTCCATGCTGATCGTGTGCGAACTGACCGAGAGTAGCGCTTCCATACTAAGACTTACTGTCGGCGTGCTCGGCGGTGCGCTGCTTGTCCGAGGCCAGCCACGCGGCTTTGGCGACCACCCTGGTCACGCAGATGATGCTTTTAGTGAGCACACCGTTGTAGTTGGCCGGGTCCATGTGGGAATAGTTTTCTTCCCACCACAGCTCGAAATTGTAAACGCTCTTGGTGTTGGCCAGCAGCCCGTCAGCCTGGTCGAGTCCGATCGTACGCCAGCCGCACTTTTTGCAGACCATCAGGTCGGTGGGAACTTCGAACGTGCGCCCCTTATATTCCTGGGTGACGTTCCCGTAGCTCTCCTCGAACTCCTCGTTGTCGCAGTGCAGGCAGATCATGGCTCGGTCTTGCTCCAACCCCAGTCCCAGTTGGTCACCAGGTAGTCGATGGCCGCCTTCTCGATCTGGGTTTCCACGTGATTTGCATCCGGGTGATAGAGTACGAAATGTTTGTTCTTGTAGCCGTTGGCTTCGAGCAGGTTCAGCGCGTCACTGTCGCATCTGAAGCCTTCTGGGTTTGGTCCTGTGGGCATGGCTTAGATGGTTGCTTTTCGCTCGGCGACTTCGTTTTCCGATATAGCTGCTACGACGATTTTGTAGTGCTGCACGTCCCACGATTTGTCCTTCAGGATTCGTCTTTCGGCTTCGTTGGTGGCCCGGTCTATCGCGCCCGCAAGGTCAGCCTGGTCGAAGATGACCTCGGGGTCGCCGTCGATAGTGTGCTGCTTCGACCGCACCCAACGAATAAAAACATGGAATCGGATTGCGGGCTGCATGTCAGGACCTTTTGACCGTTTTGCGCACTTCCGGTTTGATCTTGCCGAGGCGCTTTTTCAGCTTCATTGCCGAGTCTTCCTCCACCATTGCTTCAGCGATCCGGCGCGCTTGATCTTCCGCACCCAGTTCCTTTGCCACGCGCAGAATGTCCGGCTGAAGCCGGGCGGCGATGCGCTGCATGTTGTCCTGGCTGTGCGCGATACTGTGGAGCAGGTCCAGGGAACGATAGGTAAACAGGCGCGCTTCGCGGGCGTAATCGAGACCACGTTGATTACACATCCAGTGGACGACATCCAGGAAGTCGGAGTCGTTGGGCGCGTCCACGTCGAATGCCTTCATGTGCTTCACGGCCTGGTAGGCGTAAGCGTGCGCGAGGGAGCCGGTGCCACGCAGCTCGATTTTTACCTTGCTGATGCCCGAAGCGGACTTGAAATACTTTTCGATCTGCTTGTCCGTGGCCGTGGCCTGAGCGGAGATTTCAAATCGTGACGCAGTGAGATCGGTGTAGCGGGCATAATAGAGATGTTCCACATGGAACTTTATCTCGAAGGATTCCGTCCATCCTTTTGCGATGGCGCGTCTGCCTTGTTCGTTCAGCTTCGGCGAGAGATTGCAGATGATTTTAACCCAACGTTTTTTTGATTCGCTCATAGATTTTGGTGGTTGAGAGTCCCTGTACATTTTGCAAAAGCGCGATCTCGCATTTGGCGCGCCGGGCAGCTTGGACCTCTTTCTTGTCCAGCGTCTCCAGTGTATAATCTCCGCCCTTGAACCAAACGTCCGGCTTGAATTCGGTGATCCATTTGGTGATGCGTGACTCGTTAAAGATGAAAACCATGCTCACCATTTCCAGAGCGGCAACTACTGTGGCGCGCTGGATGTCCGGGTTGATAGGGCGGCCTGGACCCTTTAGGCGTTTTACCGACGTGTCACTATTCAGCAGTACGATCAGGTGTGAGCACTTCGAACGGGCGTGAGTCAGGTAGTGGATGTGACCGGCGTGAAGAATATCGAAGCATCCGTTTGTGACGCCGATCCTGCCAGACCGGTGCAGCTTTATCCATTCCTTGGCCTCTTTCAGGGTGCCGATGATCTTGTGCGCGCCGTCGTAACTCATGACCAGATTTTGTTTACAATTTCTGTTACCGTCAATCTTTTCCTTCGATGATGCGCTGAAGCTCCTGCTGGCCGCTGTGGGAATCCAAGCAGCCGTTGTAGTAAGGTCCGTTCACGAAACCGATTTCATCGTGCGTGATTCCCGCCTGCTCGGTGGTTGCTTCGTACCAGTTTCCCAGAAGTTCCTTGCGGTAGGTGACGCAAAGCCGGGCGACTGCTTCACGTGCTTTGTAAAGTTTGATGGCGAGCGGGCGGCGGGTGGCAGCGGCAGCGTTTTCCCATCCTTTGACGATCTCAGGTTTAACTTCAGACCACTGGGGCAGCGGCGCGCCGCTGATGGCTGACTTCCAGCCAGTGGTTTCACAGTAGGCTTCGTAGGCGAGTTGTCCGGGCGTTTTTTCCATAATTTTATCGGGTTGGGTTTTACTTTCTTCTTTTAATATCTTGCGGGCTTCGGTTTCCCCGGACGCTGTCAGTGCCACACGTTGAGGATTGCCGTTGATGAAATGCCGTGATACTTCGATAAGACCGCGTCGTCGTAGCGCCTTCAGGGTGTTCATCTGAGCCACGAAGGTAGGACTCTGGCCCTCGGCCTCATCTGGATGGACAAAGCATGGGTTGTTGTACTGCGTTTTTAGCCAGGAATGTTGCACCAGCACACCACCGCAAAGGTGCATTTTGATTAACGCGGCGTCCATCAGTTCAGAGGTAGCGTCCCCGAGCATGGTCGGCACCGTTTCCTTTTTCTTGAATGTTCTGGAGCTGCTTTGCAGGACTGCTTTTTTATCAGCTTCGAATTCGGCTTTTATTTTGGATTGGAAGTCAGTTTTCATTCACCTGAATGAGTGGTATTGACTGCGGTTAATCGTTTGGCTTCTTCGATGTAGCTTTCGTCGATGTCGAACCCGATCACCTGGGCGACACCGAGATTCTTTGCGCCGATGGCGGTGTTGCCGATCCCCATGAATGGATCAAGCACGGTGATGAACTCTGGTTCGAAAGTGCCGCCCACAGTGAGCCGGATGGCGTATTCTGCCAGTTTGGCAGGAAAAGTGGCAGGATGCGGTCGCTGAGCATTCCGGCTCTGGATCGTCTCGTAGGGGATGAACCAGACGTTGCCCCGGCAGCGCTTATCCTTGCCGCTCGTATGGCCCCACCGCTTCACGTTGCTCTTGTCCGCGTAAGGAACACCGAGAGCCAGGCGGTCGATGGGCGTGCTTCCTTCCAGCGTCAGATGGAACACGAACTCGTGGTAGTCGTTCAGAAAGCGATTGGAGTTAATGGGCTTGAAGTGGCCCTTCGAAAGGACTGACCCGTCGTCCTGGTCAAGACTGATGCTCTTAATCCAGTGAATTGTGTTTTGCAGGACGAACAGCTCGGCAGCCACCAGAAGCGCCTTGTGCGGCAGGAGCGGCATTCGCGGGCAACCTCCCAGGTTCAGGAACAGCGATCCGTTGGGCTTCAGCACCCGTTTGACTTCGGTCAGCCATTTCTTCGTGAAATCGAGATAAACTGCCTCTTTCTGATGATCGTTGTACTTGTGATATTTGATGCCCAGGTTGTAGGGTGGCGAGGTCACGCACACGTCCACCGAGGCCGGAGCGATGCGCTGCGCCATGCCCTGGATGCAGTCTTCAGCAAAGAGTAAAACTTCAGTCATCGGGAATGAGAACAGATTTTGTTCTGAGCTTCATGGACCTCAACGAAGAATTAGGCACCATCGAAGAAGACCCTTTGGAAGGGCCGACCAAGATCAAACACTATCCGTGCCTGATCCCTGATCCAGAGCATCCTGCGCTGGCCGTTGACTCGCGCACGATCCGTGTCTGGTGCGAGCTGGATGAAGATTTCTACGCCGTCCTGCTTTCACCGATCACGCATCTGGTCCATGAAGTCGCGGCGTCGCTTGATGGTTATGACATCGACGGCTTCCTCGACAGCTACAGTCACTACTATCACCCAGAGTGGCGCGCCACGCGGGCGATGCAGATGGGCCTGGCCTACCGTCAGCCGTTTTACGTTGAGCTATATGCGCGTCACTACGTGTCGCACACGCCGGATGGCACTGAATACGATTGTGACACCAGCTACGAAATCCTTCACGTCAAGGCCCTTCCTCCGAATGAGGTTGCGGCGCGCTGGCAAGAGTGGCTAAGCCGTGGTGGTGATTTTGGTTCTGTTGAGAAATGAGCACTTTAGGCCCAGGCTTTTTTCCGTTTGGCCCCTGTATCAATGGTGAGTTTCCCTCCATTCCTGATGCGAACGATTCGTGGGCATTGGTGGAACTTTACCGATGGCAGTACGGCGTGCTGCCGGGCGACCGAAACGATAAGCCAGAAGGCCGACCATTGGACATTCCTGAAGCGATGGAGAAAATGGCAAAGGCACTGACTGCGAAAGATGGTGAGGAGATGCCTACCCCGATGAATGTCGCGTCTGTGCTGATGTTTGCCGCAAAACTGGTCAAGCAGCAGAAGGAAACGTACGATCGCGCCATCGACGCCGCCATATTCGCTGCCAAGGATGCTCTGGCTGATCCGCCCACTCACCAGCAGGATCAGTTGTTAGATAGCATTCTTGAACGATTACAGGACTTGAAAAAGTAAAGCGCTATGGCCTCAATGGGTGAATACATCACAGCGGCCAAGACGCCGGAAAAGAAAGCCCGGCTGAAGGCCCAGTGGTATCAGGCGGTTCACGATCACGTGATCACTTGCTGCTGCGGTCAGTTGCGCGCCCTGGAGCTGGCCTACCGCTGCCTCTATTGCGGTGAATGGTATTGTTACAACTGCGCCCAGGTGCATTTCGGCATGACCGTAGCCGACTGGCGCGCCCAAAAGAATGAAGACCACGATGACCACCGAGGAGGCAAAAAGGGACCTTGTAGTTGAGCGGGAGATTCTGCGCCAGCTTGGGAAACTCAACCGATCCGATCCTGCCGTTTATACCCGCGTCACTTTCCAACTGGCTCGGATTCAGGAACTCGAACAGTTCGTCATCACGACGGCGATTGAGGAGGAGTCTCGCCATCGGACGGCGAAGCTACTTCGTCCTCTCCCAGGTCAACCGTGACTGCTGACCCTGGCGGTATCGCACCGTTCGCGTAATCCTGAATGTGGCGGCGTGCCATGTCCTGCACGATGTCCTGGCAAAAGCGGGCATTACCATTCTTGTCGATGCCGCACTCACAAATCTCACCAGGGCCGGTGATGATGTGGATGCCGCCGTCTTTTACGATGACTGTCGGACTCATGTTTTAACTACTTGCTCCAGGGCGCAGTTCTCTGCCGTCCCAGTTTTCCAGCTTCAGCCAGACGTGCCAGCCGCACCCGATCTTAGCGTCTGCCGGGCTGGCGTCCAGAAAGGACTCAGTCACCAAGCCATCCGGGTGAATGTAGTGGTTCGAGATGTCGCAGTACCTGCCGCAGACGCAGCGGATCAATGGTCGGAGCGGGCGCTGATCCTTGGAGTCAACGATGGGCATCCAGCACGGGATTTGATCCTTTTCGGAGTCGTACTTTGGAATGACGGTCAGCATTGAATGATTTCTCCGTTGAGGATTCTAAAGTGGTAGGGGCACCGATCCGGTACCGGCGTTTTATCGTTCCAGCAGTGAAGGACGCTCGGCTCCATCGTGAGCGTGTTGAAGTCCTCGGAAGTGATCTTCCACCGACCGGGAGGAGCCTGTCCGTAAGTGACGGTGACTGGCGCGCCGACGTGGTGCTTTCCGCAGGTCGGGCAGCGCAGGATCAGCATCATGCCTTTTTCGTCATGATGGACAAAGCCAGGATCGAGATCAACAAGGCGCATTATTCCAGTCCGACAGTGAACTCGACGCTGTAGTTGCGGCGTTCAATGTCCTGTTCTGTGTGCGGTTTCAACTCACCGTCCTTTTTCTCGATGGTCACACGGGCCGCGCCATCGCCATCCACGAAAATTCCAGCCTGGCCACTGTGGCCGGAGCGCGTGCTGTTGATCCAGGAGAACAGTTCCTCGATTTTGTCCAGGTGCTCGGGCCGGGCACTAATGGTGTACGTGCGCGTTTCCTTCTGGGATTTGTCCTCTCCGATGATCGCTTCAATGATTGGGCTTGCACTCATTTGTTTGGTCAGTGGTAAATCTTTCCGTCATCACCCAGGTAAAGGTGGAATTCGCCGAAAGCTTTTGAGGAGCGCGTCAGCCGGTCGGCCTGCGGTTTGGGCCAGTCACCGTCCCAGAATCCAGCGCCATGGCCGTTGCGTGTGAGCCAGAAGTCGTGACCGCCCTGCTCTGTACCGCCAACCGATAAATCTTCTGCGTTCTGCGCTTCGAAATTCTGGCAGTCTTCCTCCATCTCAAGCACGGTGCCTTCATCAAGCTCTGGTTCCTCCACGTCCAGGGCTTTGCCTTCGGCGTGCAGCTTCTCCAGGTCTTCCTTCAACTGCTCCTCATCGGTGAAATACGCCGCCTCGATGTAAGCGTTGAGAAATTTGGATCGTTCAGGCGGGCGGGTTATTTCTTTCCAATCGTCTTCGTCCTCGCGGATTCCTTTTCCGCGTGCTGCCGCGTGGAACCGATTCCAGGTGGAGAAATGATTCTTCGGCCAATTTCCTTTGGCCTCCAACCAGCGCGCCATCTCAACTTCGCTGCCTTTGAACTCGTCCAGAGTCATGGTGTCGAAGTACACTTTAGCCGCCCAAAGGTTATCACTTTCTTTGGTGACGTAGGTCTTCATCCAATCGTTAATCTGATACGTCCACGTGAATTGACCGTGCTGCGTAAATCCAGCGTTGGAAAGAAGTCCCTGTAAATCAGGCGTGATGTCTTTCCAGTCGTCGTCATCGGCAAAAGCTTCCTCTACCCAGTTGATTTTGTATTTGGCGTAGATGGACTTTAGGCGAGAAATGACTTCATCGGTTTTGAGTCCTATTTCTTTGATCTGCTGACCTTGCCGATTGGTGAGCCAACCGAGGATGTCCCAGGTGTCATCGTAGCGGTGCCAGATCACGAGAGAGCTGATTCCGGGTAATCCGTTTCTCATCCAGATCGCTTCGGTTTCCCGGCGAAAACGTAACTTCTCCAGGCGATCTTCCAGCGGCAGCGCGGTGACATCCTTCCAGTCTTCGTCCGCTAAAGCTTCCTGCACCGGCCAGTCTTTGATGTCCACGGCACGCACTTTGCGCTTCGAGAGGAAAGCCGCCATGGCCCGGTGATGGCCATCCAGGATATTGGGACCGTCGATGAGAATCGGGCCTTCTGGATTCTTACGGTAGGCTTTGACGAGCGACTTGTGGACCGGCATCTCCGCCACGTGGGTCAACTCTCTGAGTGGGTTACCGTTGGCAAGAAGCTTATCTGGATCGACTTCTTTGATCGGCAGCGGCACGTCCAGCTCGTGGTGGCCGAACATGTCCCAGACCCACTGTTCTGGACTGTGATCAGCAAATAAATCACCCAAGGTGATGGTCTGTCCTTGCTCAGTTTCAAGGACATACTTGATAATTTGCTGCGCGCTCGTCACGCCCTAACTACTGTGCTGAAGGAAGACCTGTTTTACACACCAAACCTTGCGTTTGGCGATGTCTTCCGGGTAACCCGCCTTTCGGAGGGATAGGTAGAAAAACTTCAATTCCCGCTCCTGTTCCGGCGTTAGTTGACGTGCTTTCCGCTTCATCAGCAGTCGGCTGCCCGACTACTAATAAATACGATTCCCGCAAAAGTTTACGCGTTACAGTAAAATCCCCAAGGAGCCGAGGAGTGTTCTATGTTTGGCTCCCAACGATTTTTCAAGGTGACGCATTCCCACTGCGCAGCCGGTTTTCCAGCGCTATCGGTGAGCCAGCGCACGGACTGGATGCGAATAATCCGATCAGCACGCATGAAGATCGTCGGGCTGCCGCCGTAAAGGTGAGCCAACATGACGTTCTTGATGTCCTTGGTCTCCTGGTAAATGGCCACGACACTGGCACCAACTTTGAGCAGGCTTGCGCAATCGGCTGCGGGGTTGGTTAAGGTTTCGCAGTGGTCGATAATCATGGTCTGGTGAGGGCGAGAGCGCGCTGACCAGTCACCGTGTTCGCCTTCGAAATCAACAGAAATTGTCGTCTTGGCGTTGAAAAGCCTTTTGGCCAGCAGGGTTTTTCCGGTCTTGGGTTTTCCGATCAAGACGGTGAGTGTTGGCTTTACCTGCGGCTCGGTCCAGAACTGGTCCAGACGAAAGTCTTCGGCGACAGCGACGACTGGCTTTGGTTCACTCAGCGCCTTGACGATGAGTGGGGCAGCGAACGGAGTCCAAGCCAGCAGCTTAAGAAGGGATCGGCGGTTGATTTTCATTTGGTGGTTGCGTGGTTTTTCAGGAAGTCGGCATAGGCAATCTTCAGGCCCGCTTCCAGGGTTACGGACGGCTTCCATCCTAGCGCCATGACCTTGGAGCTGTCCACAAATTTGATCGGGGTGCCGACGACGCCCTTCGGGTCGAACACCAGTTGGTCGCGCCCGAGGCCCACGGTGTCAGCTACCAGCTCCGCCAGTTCTCGGATCGAAATGTCCGTGCCGTAGCCGATATTGATCGGGGCTTCGTCGTTGTAATTTTCCATCACCGTGACGCAGGCGGCAGCCAGGTCGTCGGAGTACAGGAACTCCCGGCGCGCCGTGCCGTCGCCCCAGACGTGGACGTGCTCCTGGCCGCTGACCTTTGCCTGGTAGAACTTGCGGATCAGGTCCGGGATGACGTGGCAGCCGGGCTTGTAGGTGTCATTGATACCGTACAGGTTCGTCGGCATGACGCTGATGAAGTTGTCACCAGACTGTTTACGGTACGCCTGGCACAGTTTCAGGCCGGTGATCTTGGCCAAGGCGTAAAATTCATTGCTCGGTTCCAGCGGTCCGGTCATCAGGTATTCTTCCTTGATCGGCTGCGGACAGAGCTTCGGGTAGATGCACGAGCTGCCGAAGAACATGAGCTTTTTAACGCCCGTGACGTGCGCTGTTTCGATGACGTTGAGCTGGATTTCCAGATTGGTGACCAGCATCGACACCGGTTGCTTCATGTTGCCTTCGATCCCGGCGACTTTAGCTGCCGCCAGGAAGACGTATTCCGGTTCATGCTTCAGAAAGAATTTCACCGTCTGACCGATGTCGGTCAAATCGAGTTCGCTCCGGGGTGCGGAGAGAAGATTAGTGAAACCTTGGGCAGTGAGCTGGCGCATCAACGCAGAGCCGACGAGGCCCTTGTGACCGCACACGAGGATTTTGGAGTTCTTGTTCATTTTGGGTTTTTGCGTACGTCTTCGATGTCGGCCTGCACCATTTTGCAGACCAGGGATTTGAAATCGACTTCGGGCTTCCAGCCCAATTCCTGTGCTGCTTTCCGGGCGTCACCGCACAGGTAGGGGACCTCGGACGGACGCATGTATTTCTCGTCCGTCTCAATAAACATGTGATGATCCAGTCCGGCAAACTTAAACGCGTTGAAGGCGAAGTTCTTCACGCTGTGGGCCTCCCCGGTCGCGATGACGTAATCGTTCGGTTTGTCCATTTGCAGCATCATCCACATGGCGCGCACGTAGTCCTCGGCGTCGCCCCAGTCGCGCTTCGCATCCAGGTTCCCGAGCGCCACTTTCTCTTGCAGTCCGGCTTTGATCCTGGCCACGGCACGGGTGATCTTGCGCGTGACGAAGGTTTCTCCCCGGCGCGGGCTTTCGTGGTTGAACAGGATGCCGCAGCTAATATGCAGTCCATGTGCCTCTCGGGCATTGACGCACATGTTGTGCGCAAAAACTTTGGCTGCCGCGTAGGGTGAGCGCGGGTGGAATCGGGTGGTTTCATTCTGAACCAGTTTCCCGTCAACAGTTGACATCGAGGTCCCGTACATTTCCGAGGAGGACGCCTGGTAGAAGCGCGCCTTCGGGCAGACGAGGCGGAAGGACTCCAGCAGATTCAGCGTGCCGATCCCAGTCACCTGAGCCGTGTAAACGGGCTGCTCGAAGCTGACTTTTACGTGGGATTGTGCGGCCAGGTTGTAAATCTCGTCCGGCTGGACCTTCGCCAGAATGTGGTGCAGCGAAACGGAATCCATCATGTCGCCGTGGTGCAGGTGCAGCTTGTCGAAGATGTGGTCGATCCGGCTGGTGTTGAAGGTCGAACTGCGCCGCATAATACCGTGGACCTCGTAACCCTTCCTCAATAAAAGCTCTGCCAGGTAGGAGCCGTCCTGGCCGGTAATGCCTGTGATCAAAGCCTTTTTGGTTGGTTGCTCGGATGTGGATTCGGTCGTCATGGTTCCATAGAACCGAAATCGTAGTTAGATCGCGTATGCAATATCGTTACGGCGCAAGCTTAAGATTAGTGGCTCCGACCGGGCGCGTGGTGCCCGGCCAGTTGGGTGATTGGAATGACGGCGACCCCATCATCCATGTGCCCAGTTACCAGATCGAAGCGCCATTAGGCATCCTCGCCGAGGAGGGTTGGGAAATCCCGAGCCTGGAACCGGAAGGAGTGGCCAGCTACGCCGCCGAGGCCGCCGAGATCGTCAATACCATTCTCTCGGAAGATGAACCGCCTGTGCAGGCCGCCCGGCCTCAAGAGCGGGCTGTGGGTCGTGATGTCCCGAAATCGAAATCTCGCCCTCACTGCCGGGCCTGTGGCTCGTTCGCGCATACGGAGGACAACTGCCCGATGCAGGGCATGTCCGTAGTCTAATTACTTGAACAGCTTCTTGTTCAAGTTCATCAGGCTGCCTTCAGGAATGTTTTTATCGGGTGGACCCCCGCGCCGCCTGGATGCCTTCGCTTTGGCTTGAATCTTCAGACACTGCCAGGCCGTGAGGATCGGACCCATGCCGCAGATGTGAGGAGACTTCGCCGCGCCAAGATCGCCGATCATCTGGCCGTAGTCGAGATGGGCGGGATTGCCGAAGTAGTAGCGCCAGGAGAGCACCCAAGCTGCACATCCGAAAAGCCGCAGGCCGATTCCCTTTTTCGGATTTTCTTGTGCTGTCATTCGCCCAGGATTTCGTCGATAGCGTCGAGATGGCCTTGAATCTTGCTGCGCGCCTCGCGGAACTTTTCCAGGATGACCTGGTCTTTGCTCCGGCGATACATCAGCGCCATCATAGCTAAATACGACAGTTCAGGTGAGTTGCAGACCTTGCGGGCAAAAGCTTCGAATTGATTCAGGGCGTCGGCGCGTTTGGGAGTGGGCGTTGGGCCGTGCGCTTGCTCGAACCCATTGGCAACCTTCTCACGGCTTTCGGCTAAATTAAGAGTCGGCTGGCTGTCCGTGGACGACGCTCGGTTCCTCAACCCGTTCGTCCATGAAGTGGGCCAGCCGATATTTGCAGAATCATTGTCTTTATTGGCCAGCCACCAGGTGGCGTCACTGATCCCACGCAGGGACGCGGTGATGTGGCCAGGGAGATCGCGCCTCCACTCCGTGAATTTAGTGGTGCGCGTTTTCGAGGCGAAACTTATTTGAGCTTCGCTGGCACCGACGAGAATGATAAACGAAGTTGTCGGAAAGGGCGGCGGATTAAGCTCGCTGACATCACACTTGACCAGGGGTTCGTGGGGTTCCGAAGTTGCCTTCAAAAGTGACTGCGTTGTATCCATACTCGAAAAAGTTTACATTTTCTTCGTGGACCGCGCAACCCCAAAATTAGTGATGGTGGCCGCCGAAATCGAAGCTGTTGGTGCCGTGATCGTGGTGCGGCATGTCGGGCATCGGCGTGTGATGCGACTGGTGCTCGATGGGAGGCGGTGGATCAGGAATGGGATTGTGCGAATGGTGCGGAGGCGGCTCCGTAGTCTGAGCCTGGTGCAGTGGACTCAGCGGGCTGGCCGGATTCAGCGGGCTAATCGGGTCTTCGAGACCGAGCAGATCGCGGGCGCGCTCTTTTTCACGAAACGGCGGCAGCTCTGCGCGAATGAATGGACGTGTGGGACGATACTTCTTTTTCTTACGGAACAAACTGAATGGCCACATAGATTACCCTTTCGCAGTGAGGACAGTGTTGCCCTTTTTGATTTTTACCTTTCTCATTTTTAACTTCATCTCTATCGAGTTTCCGTTCAACGATACGCTACCTGAAGTCACTTTTGAACCCTTCTTTGTGGCTGCTTCCACCATGATCAATGTCGCGTCGAGAAACATTTTCGCAGTTCGTTTCGGAACGGTCGCGAACAGGGCCTCCAGGCAGGAGCCGTGGACCGGCCTTTCTTCGACGGCGGATTCAGCATTCACGGAGGACATTGGGTTGGTGGGTTTTGCGGTCTTCCCTTCTCGCGACCGCACATCTGGCAAAAATAGTAAGAGTAGCTGTCGCCGACCGACACCTTTCGCCAGTCGTGCTCCTTGCCGTCGCGGCAGGTGTCTTCGGTGGGCTGGTGAAGATTCTGGTCCTGGGGAGCGTCGCTCATTTGGCGGCCTTGGGTTCGAATTTAACGCGCAGATCATCACGAAATCGACCACACCATTGGCAGGTGCTGCCTTGCCACCGATGGCGACTTCCCACCTGTTTGCCGGTGCGCGGATTGCGACCGTAACAGGGCCGTAGATGATAAATCGTCTTCATCCCAGTAAGCTTGTCCCGATGACCGACTTTTGTAAACAATCTTGTTTACTTAGTCTCAGTCTTGTCTTCGTCAGGCTTGATCTCGTCAAACTTGTACTTCTTTGCCAGCTCTGGCAGCTCATCGGTGATCAGGCCGTGGAGAGCGATGAAGTGACGAGGAACGATAAACTGACGATCACCCACACGGACGACCGTGGTCGGCCCCAGGCGGGAGATTTGTTCTTCGACGTAGAAACGTTTTTGCGGATCGGAATAATGGAGCGGTTTTCCGCACGCGCACAACTCCATGTCATTTAAGGGCATTCGAAAATATCTTTCGGTAAAAATCCCGCCTTACCGAGACCGCGTGGTTCCACCAGGATGCCGATGATGCGATGTTTCTTTCCACAACCTCCACAGATGAATGTGAAGGTATCGGTTACGTCCGTGTGGACCGTGTATTCGGTCCCTATCGGGATACTGTCATCAAGAACGGAAAAGCCGCAGGGGCAGATGCTGAGCTTCTTTAGTTTGACTTTGGTGATGGTTTCAAAGGCCATAAAGAATCTCAGTCCTTCAGCGGTTGCGCTCATGGGGTTTGAGCTTCGACCGGCACGGATACTGATGACTTACCGGTGGAAATCGTATCGGTGTAGGAAGCTTTGCTATTCCGCCCGTCCACAATGTAAACGTAGTGCCCGTTGTCAGAGAACCGGTAAACCTTCATTCCACTGATGGTGAACAAGAACTGCACGTCATAGTTGCTCGCAGGCATCGAGACCTGGGTGGCGACGGGCGGGGTCACTTTGACCGGCACGCCCTGGTGAGTTTTCTTTAGGAAACCAGCGGCCATCGCGGCCAGGATGGCTATGATAGCGATCAGGACCAGGACCTCAACCAGCGTCAGCCCTTGGGTTCTTTTGTAGTGAGCCATTTTATGTCCTTGTAGGTGATTTCGTAAATGTGATCGCGCTCGATCACCTTGACCTTTGGGTCGATGGTCGCAATCGCGACAGGTTGGTTCGCCTTCAGAAATAGGATCAGCGTGGCAGAGGGAGCGAACGCAAGCCGCACGGTGCCGCCCTCCTTCTTCGGCCAGATGATTCCGCGCATCCGGTAATGGATGATGGTCTCCGGCCACGCCAGGGAGGCGCGGTTGGCGTTGGCGTAAAAAGTCGGCGGCCCGTTTCTTTCAGCGATTGGCATTAGTGGTCCCTCGTAATCGACGTATCAGCAGCGGGCACCTGCGCTAATGGGTCGGTCGCCGTGATCGTCACCACGTCCACGTTCTGCACTCGGCTGACTTCGACTTTAGCAGGGTAGGCCGTGAACGCGCCGGGCATGTCGAACACGGCGGTCGGAATAATGACAATGTGATCGGGGCAGGCCAGGAGTTCCTTCGCAATCTGGTGGGCTGTTTTGAATTTGGATAAATCAATCATGTTAATTTTTCTTGGCGGTTAGGAGCGGGCACCAATCCGGCTGCGGTACGTCCTTAGTTTGGTAAGGACGTACCGAGCCTGCGATGCGGCGGTACGGGCTGCGGTCGGCCAGGTACTTCGCTTCTGGGTCGGGCTTGGGGTTTTGGGTAATCGAGCACACCACCGCTTTGTCATCATCGCAGAACCAGTCATCCGGGTCTGGATCGTTGATAATGCGATGATGCGGGCAGTTGATGCAAAGCACCGTGGTCTGAGCGCCTGTAACAGGATCAGTCATGGCTTGAAGGTGCCGCCGCCTCGATAGGTAATCGCCAGCTTGGCCTGTTCGGCCAGAGGCTCCCAGTCGAGGATGGTGAATTCCTGCGGGGCCTTGCTCCGGTGAAGGGCGACGATCTGCGCGCAGATCGTCGCCCTTCACCGGA
>Ga0105240_10000149_pt1 | contig 141753 bp, 99 predicted proteins | sample KBSC54metaG_FD_80426 | JGI IMG/M metagenome (GOLD analysis project Ga0105240, IMG submission 80426) | Corn rhizosphere microbial communities from Kellogg Biological Station, Michigan, USA - KBS C5-4 metaG | ecosystem: Host-associated > Plants > Roots > Rhizosphere > Soil | place: Michigan, USA...
TCAACGCGCCAAAACCATGCGCCGCTTTGCTACTCGCTATGAAAAAACTCTTACCTCTTTCTTCGCAGTGGCCTGCCTGACCGCAGTTCTTGACTGGTTAAACTAATTTGAAGACACGCCCTAAGGATTGTCCGCACTTATTCTGCGACTGCTCACGTGGGTGATCGGAGGGCGGAGGACGCCGGTTGGATCCACATGGAACAAGCGACGCAAATCTGCGACGCAAATCTGCGACGCAAATCTGCGGCGCAATATCGCGCAAAGCAAAGCGTGACGCCGAAACGGGCCGCAATGACGCACCGGAAATCGCGGGATAATAATTTTTCTTGAACAAACAGCGGCGGCCTGTTTGGCTGTTGGAACCACTCTCCGAAACACTAATCTCCTTTAGGGCATTAATATGAAGAGAACGCAAAAGAAACTCGGAATGATAAAACTTTGCGTGACCATAGGGGCATGCGCGATGTTTTCACTGGCCGCAGATGCAAGCGCGCAATCCGTCGAGATCGCGCTTTCTATTGTGGGAGATGCCAAAAATGCGCCCGATCCCGCCACTGGGTTCGGCAATGTGGATTACGAATACGCCATCGGCACTTATGATATTACCGTGGACCAATACACGGCATTTCTAAATGCCGTCGCGGCCAAAACCGACAAGTATCGGCTGTACTCCCCCAAGATGGAAAAAGCCGGCAACTTCAAGAACCCCAACACCACAGATAGTGACTTCCATACCAATGCGGGAATCAAGCGCTCGGGGGATTCCGGCAACTACAGCTATTCGGTGATGGGCGATTCCGGAAGCGAGCCCGTGACCTATGTCTCCTGGTTTGATGCGGTGCGCTTCTGCAACTGGCTTCACAATGGGCAGCCCAAAGGACTGGGAGAAGTAGCGGGATCCACCGAGACCGGCGCCTATACCCTGCAAGGCGACAGACGCCATCAAACCGCGACGAAAAATCCGGGAGCCAAGTGGTGGATTTCGAGCGAGAACGAATGGTACAAGGCAGCCTATTACGACCCGCAATTGAATGGAGGGCGCGGCGGATACTGGCGCTACACAACGAAGAGCAATGACGCGCCCGGCAATGAAATCGGGGACAAACCGAATCAAGCCAACTACATCGTGAATGCTCGTTTCTCCATCAACTCAGCGGGCAGCAAGGCTTCGCAGCTTACAAAGGTAGGAGCATTCTCAAAGTCGGCCAGCCCTTATGGAACTTTTGACCAGGGTGGGAATGTGGCGCAATGGATTGATTCGCTCATTCCGCAAAAACCCGCGGGGATGCGGGGTGGTTGTTACAACGGTTTCGCGGATGGATTGCAGTCTTCCTCTCACGCCTACCCCGAGCCGTCCGAGAAGAGCGGTTACGTCGGGTTTCGCGTCGCAACCCTTCCTCAGCGATGACAATAGCAACCGTGCGGGATGGCGGGAACTAGCCGGGGCTCAGACCAATCAATCGGAAAGTTGAGAAACCGGCATCCCACTGGCAGCGATGCCGGCACGACTTGGCATCTTTTTCAAAGCGCTCTTGCGAAAGCTACGCTAACATCTGCCCCTTGAAAGAATCAGCTCAAAAACCATGAAAGCCGCGTGAACGTGGGATTCGTTCTTTGGCTGTTTGCCGTGTCATTGGGCTGCAGCGCGCTGGGCGGGATGCTGGGAATGGCCAGCGGGATCTTTATCGTACCGGTGCTGACGCTTTTTGGGCATCTGGATATTTACTCGGCGGTGGGCGCGAGTTTGGTGTCGGTGATCGCTTGTTCTTGCGGCAGTGCGGCGCCGTTTCTGATTCGTGGGTTTACGAATGTTCGTCTCGCGGTTGTCCTCGAAACGGCGACCACGGCGGGTGCGTTGAGCGGGGTGCTTCTGGTTGGGATCATTCCGACGAATTGGTTGTATCTCCTCTTCGCCGTCATCCTGATTGTCTCTGCCCAGCAGATGCTGGCACCACGGGGTGCAGTGGTAGTGGTGACCGGGGAGGGTGAGGAAGAATCGTGGGGCGCACGGTTGCGCCTGGATTCGTCCTATCCTGACGCCAGCCTTGGTGAAACGGTGCACTACCGCGTGCAACGCCTTCCGATGGGAATGCTGCTCATGTACGCGGCCGGGCTTATTTCCGCGCTTCTGGGAATCGGCAGCGGTGTGCTCAAGATTCCGGCGATGGATTCGGCTTTGCGCCTTCCGATCAAAGTCTCCACGGCTACTTCCAACTTCATGATCGGCGTCACGGCGGCGGCGAGTGCGGCGGCTTATTTCATGCGGGGAAATATTGTGCCGCTCGTCGCCGGGCCGGTGGCGCTGGGCTCGGTGCTCGGAGCATTGCTCGGCGCCCGCATTCTGCTCGCGGTTTCGAGCGAAAAGATCCGGCTCTTTTTTGTCGTCGTACTGGTCCTGCTGGCCGTCGCGATGGTCCTGACGGCTTTTGATATCCACTTATTCGGCACCAAATGAAGACGAGGGAGAAGATGCTTGCAGATCTGGAATCACGCCTGGCGAGTCTGTTGCATTTTGGCACCTGGGTGGCGTCAGCGTTGGTCGGTCTTGGCCTTGCGCTGATATTGGCCGGCGGGCACGGCAATCCCCCATCCCAGCTTTGGCTGCCGAGTTTTGCGAATGGGTTAGTCAGAGCCGGGATCGGAGTTTTCATCCTGCTGCCCGTCTCGCGTGTCGCGGTGATGCTCGTGATCTTCTTTCGGCAGCGGGATTACCGGTTCGTCGCGATTGCCGCGCTGGTGTTGGTTATTATTGCCGTGAGTCTGTTGCTGGGGATTCACGCGGCCCAGGCAAAGGCGATGGGGTAGAAAGCGTTGGTCTTCTTTTCCCGCCCCACCCCAGCGCTGACAAAGCAGCGCCCTCCATGCGCCAAGCACGAGTACTTCACGAGGCACCGATCATCTTCCGGACCAAATCCGAAGGCGCTAAATCGCCGCCGGTCGCGGCTTCCTGGCCACGAAGAAGTAGATCAGCGCTCCCAAAATATGGAGAAAGAAGATCACACAGGCCCAAACGATCTTCATCGTTGTGTCCAGGGCCGTATTTGTGAGGGCGTCGATCAACATCCAAATCCAAAACACGGACGTAATAAGCGCCAGGATTAAGGCAAAAGTCCCCAGTCCCAGGAATGCACCTGCGGCATTGTCGGCGGTATCAGCAAGGACTGGAAGGATGTTCATAGTCTTCACATGGTTCGATTCGCCCATCCAACGCGGTCGCTCTACCGGAGCGACTATTCGATCGCCCCATATCTGCTTCCACTCCATCCTGGTCGGACGGCTGAAAACAGCCGTCCGGACGACAGTTCCTACCCGACGCTCGCGAGTCGCGTCTCAAACCGGTTACCGCCGGCGGCGGAAACGTTGCAGACCGGCGAGCATTCCGATGCCGCCGCAGAGCGAGGCGATGGTTCCGGGTTCGGGCACCGCCATGAGCGCGACGTCTGGTCCGGTGGTGTCCGTGAAGTTGCCAGCCGGGCTATAGGCGTAGTTAATCTTGAATTGCTGGCCGCCCATCGTGAACGTCGAGAGGTTCGGAATTCCGGCGAAGGTGCCAGACACCTGAGCGCTCGAGAGGATGATGGTGAAGATATCGCCCGTCTGGATGCCTGTTCCCAACGAGAGATTCAGCGTGCTGCCATCGATCGATCCGTTTCCGGCGATGGAGAGTTCCGAGTAATCGGTCAGGTCGGGCTGGACGCCGGAGTGCGCGCCGCTCTTTGCCAGGCTGATCGACAATACGGCGCCGGACTCGATCAAGGCATTCCCGGTAATGGCAAGCACGCCGGTCGATCCCGTCGAAATGACCGAAGCGAGTTGCGCATCGATGCTTCCGGTAATCGTGCTCGTCTGGCTGCCCGTGCCCGTGGCGGCCACCGCAGCGCCCGGAGTGATAGTATAGGCGATTCCGGGAGCGCTGACATCGAAGTTGGCTCCGTGAGCGATATTGATCTGTGAGCTGACAAGGGTGCCCGAAATGCCCACGGCGAGCGTGCCGCCGTTGATATTTGTCGGGCCGGAGTAGCCGGCAGCACCTGAGATCACGAGCGTGCCGTTGCCAGTCTTGGTCAGCGAGCTCCCGCCTCCGCTGTCGGAAATCCCGCCGAGTGACACCGTTCCCACACCGGTGCCATTGTTGGCGACATTGAATGTCGGGTTGCCGGTGAAGACAACACCGCCGGCACCACCAAGCGTGAGGGAGTACGCAGTATTCGCTCCAGTGCTTCCGCCCGTCACAGAGAGTTGATTCGAGCCAATGGTAAATACGCCCGAGATGGCTCCGGTGTTCGAGCCAGTGACATCGATGGCCGAATCCGCACTGACGGTCACGGCATTCGCCAGATTGACACCCGCGCCATTGCTCACGATCTGGAGGCCCATCAACCCGCTGTTGTTACTACCGCGATTCTGCGTGATGGTAAATCCGCTGGTTGTTTGATTGCTGAAAATGGCGTAGTTGGCAGACGGATTGGCTCCAGTGGTATCTGTGGTCTGCGTGTAAGCCGTCACATTTCCCTGTGTGGAATAATCGTAAGTTGTCGTGCCGATCGTCATGCTTCCCGTGCGGCCCACGCCATCCGAACCAAAGTACGCATAAACGCTGTAACCGGTGTACGGAATGCCCGCGATCACCACATTCTGCCCTGCCCCGGTGTTATCGAGGTATCCATTGAGCAGCTGATTTGTCGATCCCGTGCTAAAGGTATTGGTCGCAGTAAAGCTTGTGAGGGTTGCCGCTCCGGCCGCACCATTGGAATCGTTCAGCGGAATCGCCGTCGTGCTAGCATTGCCGGTAATATTATTCCAGTTCCCGGAATCGACCACCCCGGAGTTACCGGTCACCGAACCGCCAGTACCGACGAAGTTGATATTGATGATTCCTTGCTGGCCGGCGAGCTGCAGTTTACCACCGCCCAAGGTGACGGCACCCGTGCCGAGGCTGCTATTGTTCGTCGCCAGAATCGTCCCTTGGTTGAGCAGTGTGGGGCCCGTGTAAGTGTTCGTGGCCGTCAGGGCGAGAATACCATTGCCGGTCTTGGTGAGGCCGAAACCGGAATCCTGGATCGGAGAAGTGATCTTCAGATCTGTGGAAGCAGTTCCACGCGGTACGTTGAAGGTGATCGAGTGATCCCCGACGTTAGGAGCATTCTGGCCGCGGAGCGAGATGGCGCTCGCCGTGATCATCGATGTCGTCGCACCTGGCACTGTGGTGACGTCGCCATCAAAGATGTAGTTCGAGTTGTTTGGGCCGGAATTACCCGCACCGGACGAGGTCAATGTCCCGCCGTTGAGGACGATTCCCGGCAGCGTCACATGTAATCCCCCCACCGCAGTCATCGTGCCGCTGACATTTGCCGGAGCCGGTGAACCGCCGAAGAATCCATACGCATCCGCCGCGGTCATTTGCAGCGTGGCACCGGCATTCACAGTCACGGACGAACCGGGTGCCAGTGTTCCGGTAGCGCCTCCGAATCCCAAAGCCAATGTTCCGTAGGCCACCGTCGTGCCGCCCGAGTATGTATTGCTCGCCTTCAACGTCACAGTTCCAGGATTGGCCAATGCTCCGAATGTGGCCGCCGTTGGGCCATTGGTCCCGTCGGAAATGATTCCATTGAGCGTGAGATTCGATCCCGTTTGCGCACTGATGCTGGCCGCGCTGTTTAGCGAAATCGCGGCGGCAATCGTTGCGTTGCCATTCGCCGTGGTGGTGTCCGTTTGCAACAAGCCGCCGGCCATGACGATCGGCTTGCTTTCGACAATGCCGGGAGTGCTTCCATAATTGCCGACACTCAGAATTCCGCCCGGGTTGACGAAGATCGAACCAGGGAACGAGTTATCCACCGAGGTGTTATTGACCACAGCGAGCGTGCCGCCATTGATATTGATATTCTGTACACCCGTGACTCCCCCCGTGGTGGCGGCGATGGCGATATAATTATTCCCGACCTTGGTGAGATTATAACCGTTGCCCGTAACGGAAACCGCCCCGCGGATATCCCAGCGGTTGGCCCCGCCTGGGCCGGTTCCCGGTCCGCCGCCAATCGTTGCGTCACTGCCCAGAGTCAGCTTGCTCAAAGCCTGGTTCTGCGCCGCGCCCGCATTGATAATTGCGCCATTACCCGCCGGTCCGCTGCCATTGATGGTGATAGGATAGCTGGACAGGTTGAAACCGTTCAGATCCAAAACAGCGCCGAGGCCAAGCGTAATGGCCGAATTCACCGCGCCAAAGGCAGAGTTATTTCCAGCCTGCACCGTACCGTTCAAAATCATGGTCCCGCCGCTGTAGGTATTCGCCTGATTCAGCACCGCGGTTCCGGTGAAGTTGGAATCAAAGGTGATCCCCCCGCCCGACCATGGCGCCGACTGCGCCACGTTTCCATTTCCGGTAAAGGTCAGCGTGCCATTGTTGACCACAGGACCCAAGGTCACGAGCGTCGAGCCGCCACCTGTCGGATTGGTGATATCCAGAATCCCGTTTCCATTCACTGTGGCGCTGGAGAAGCTCAATCCCGCTGTACCGCTATTCACATTCGCCCCCCCGGCCACGTTGAGCTGATTGCTGCCGATGGTCAGTGAACCGAGCGCGTGAGTAATCCCCGCGCTATTCACCGTCGCCTTATCCGGACTAATCGTCGCCAAGCCGCTCACGGCCACATTGTAGGCATTGACGCTCGCATCGGTCGCCAGATCCAGGCTGCCTCCCGTGAGCGTCACCGTTCCGCCTGTTCCACCGAGGGCCGCGGGATTTCCCGCAACGAGCTTGCCTCCTGAAATCGTCGTACCGCCACCATAGGAGTTCGCGCCATTCAGGGCGACCGTTCCCGGCCCATTCGCAAATAGCGTTGTCAACGCGCCAGTGACGCCATTCGCGCCGGCATTGTTCAGCGTGTAAGTGACGGCATTGTTATTGAACGTCACCGATTGTGGCGCGACACCCGCGCTTTGGATCTGAATGTTTTGCAGTGCCGGCGTGATCGACCCACTCGTCACCGCATTGGTATCATTGAAGGTCACGATCGACCCATCGGAGTATGCCGCCGCCGTGCTATTGCTGGCCCAGTTCGTGGATGTCGTATTCCACGCCGAGTCATTCGCACCGGTTCCATTCGTTTTTCCCGTCCAGGTCAGACGCTGCACCGATACCTGAAGGATCAGTTCGTGCACGCTGCCCACCGTCTGGGTAAAGAAGGAGTAAGTCTTGCCCGTGGCCGGAGCGAACGCCGTAGTTGGGTTCCCGACAAGGGTTCCGTAAGTAAAGAGCTCGTAATAGCCGTTGCCCAGCGAACCGAGCCCGTTCGCGTTCGCATTGTCGATCAGGGTCAGCGTCAGGCTGCCGGGCGCACTCGGAAGTGTGAGTGTGTTTTGCACTGTGAAGAGTGCGCCATTTCCCAAGCTCGAAAGGCTGGCTCCGGGAGTGCCCAGCACATAAGTCAGATTCGATCCCGCGGAGAGCGTGAGGCTTCCGCTAAGTGACAAGATTTGATTCGCAAACGTGCCCCCCGGATTGAGGACGCTTCCTGATCCACCGGTGAGATTGCCGATCACGCTTCCGCCACCACCCAGCGTCTGACCGTTGCCAACGGTCATGCCACCGCCATTCAAACCGGATACGTCAAGCGTCGCACCAGAGCTGATGCTGATCAACGGGGAGTTTGCCAGGTTATTGGAACTTGCTCCGTTACCAAGCGCCAGTGTTCCAGCGGCAACCAGGGTATTCCCCGTATAGGTATTCGCGCCCGAGAGTGTCATCGTCCCGGCCCCGGTCTTGGTCACATTTACTTTGTGCGTCCCGTCGGCGATCGCTCCCGCGAAATTGCCACCGCTGGCGTCTCCGCCGCCGATCGTGAGGATGCCATTGGCCGAGCCATTGTTGAAGACGGATCCACCGGTGCCCGCGAAATAGGCAAGCGTCGGATTCGTGCCACCGATGTCCAGGGAACCGCTATTGATGATCAGGCTGCTGTTTGTCACGCCGAGCGTTCCAGCTCCGCTCAAGACGATTTTCCCGCCATCCAACGTCGTACCACCGGTGTAGTTATTTGGCGCCGCGAACGTGGTTGTTCCACTGACCACATCTACCGCGATCGGGCCGCTGGCTTCCGTAATCCCCAGCGAACTGATATTAATCGCGCCGGGTCCCTGGAGTTTCATTGTGTGCGCACCCGCCGTGTTGTCGGTGATGCCACCGGTGATATTGAGCACACCGCCATTGGCCTGGCTCAACGTAAGCGGTTCATTCAGCGTGACGGCTCCAGAAAAGGTCGAAACGTTCGCGCTGGAGCCACCGATAGTATAGGCCCCGGTGGTTGACTGAGCAGCCACCGTTACCGGCCGGGCCACGGTTACCGCTCCACCAGTGAGAAGCGACGGGCTCGAATTGTTGACGTTCGTCGAGGCATCGCCCAGGACGATCGCAGAGGTAGCGTTGCCGAGCGCGCCCGCAGCGCCCGATGGCACATTGGCCGCTACTACGACAGTACCTGCGCTAATCGTGCTGGCTCCTGTGTAGGTATTCGCTCCGGACAGCGTCATGATCCCATTGCCCGTCTTGAGAAGACCAAAGGCGCTCCCATTGTACGGAATGATTTTCCCGGTGACGTTCAAATCAGAGGCCGGATGCGCGACGCCTGGAGTTACATTGAACGTTACATTCCCGCTTTGCAGACCCAAGGTCGCCGCGCTGATCGTCGCCGGCGTGCCACTGGCATCGGACGTGGCGTTGATTGTCGTGCCACCCGCCTGGTCGAGAGAAAAGGCGCCATTGGCGTCTCCCGTTCCCGTTCCCGTGAGCGTTCCACCCGTCATCGTCACAGCATTCTGCAAGGTAACCCGGGCGGCTGCCGTAATATTCGACACCGTACCGCCATTGATAGTCAGGACTTCCTTTCCCGCAGTGAACCCGATCACGTCTCCCGCATTGAGCTGGAGCGTTCCACCAGGATTGATGACGATCGACGGCGAACCGGAAAGTTGTCCAGCGCCGCCGTTAGCTGTGTTGAGTCGTAAAGTACCGTTATTAATGTAGGTTACCCCGGTGTAACTGGAGGCGACATTCGTCAGCGCCAATTGGCCGATGCCGGCCTTGATGAAAGTGACGGAGTTGCTGCCGTTATCCACAATGCCAACATGGTTGAACTGATAGTCCGTCCCGTTGCCATTGACCGTGGCGATGAATTGATAGTTGCCACCGAGCCCCGCCGTCATGCTGCTGTTGCCGGTGTCAGCTTTAATCCAGTGATTGTTGCCCCCCATGATTACACCGCCGCTTGTGATGGTTAACAACGAGTTATTGTTAATGTGGGTGTCGCCGCCATTCGAAGCGAGCGAATTGACGGTCTGGGGAGCGGCAATTGTCGTCCCGGTGTCTTCGACATTATCCGTCGGATTGGTGCTGCCGAGAAGGGACGTGACCACGCCGGTGATGGCGGTGACGCCGTTGGGTCCGTAAGCGGCGAAATGGGTCTTCCCGTCCGTGCCGGCGCCGGCAGACTGGACGGTCAGATTCGCGCCCAGCATGACGGCAGTGTTACTGACCGGCGGAGTCGCGGCTCCTCCATTCAGGCTCAGGTTCCCGATGTAAATCTCGCCTTCATTGGCCGTTCCAGTTCCGATGCTTTGGGAAAAGCTTTCAAACGTGACGGTGGCGGTATTGCCCAGTGTCAGCGTGCCAAGGTTCAACTTCGTGCCGGTGCCGACCGCCTGGACAGCAACGAGTCCACCCGTGGACACGGTTAGATTTTGAATCGTCCCGCCCGGAGTACTGGAACCCTGGTAGTAAATGCTACCGCCCTTGAGCGTGACCGGCGTGGTTCCGAAGTGATCCACACTTGCGGCGCCATCCGTGAGGAACAAAGCGGGTGCAGCCAACGCATTATCTCCCGCTGTCGCTAGTGAACTGATAAGCTGGCCGCTGGAACCAACGATCGTGAATCCGGCCGCGCTAATCGTGGCCGCAGCGCCGTTGAGCGTCATGGAGCCCTGGCTCAGGTAAATCTGACCGGTGACATTCGTCGCGCCATTCAGCGTCAGGACTCCATTGCCTGTTTTCGTAAATCCGCTGCCGCTGATCGCGCTGGAGATCGTCGCGCTCGTGCTGGCATTGATGACGGGTGACGAAGTCGTAGCCGTGGCCGAAGCTAGATTCAGCGTGCCCCCCGTGAGCGTGTAACCAGCTGTCGTGAAAGCAAGCGCGTTCGCCGTTTCTGTCCCGGCCAATGTTACAGTTCCCGCCGTCCCGCCAAAGGACGCGGTATAGAATCCCGTGACGTCAGGCCACAGGATATCGCCTGTCCCATTAAACCAACCGGAAATGGAAGTGTCCCAGGTTCCGTTACCACCTGCTGCACTTCCGGAATTGGCCGGATCCCAAAAAAGAGTCGATGCCGCATGGGAGATGGAGGCGGACAGAATCAAACCCGCGGCAGCTGCCATGAGAGCAGTGCCACCGCGGATTCGCCGCGTCCCGAGCGGTTGTTTCCCTTTGATGATGACTTCTTTGCACGCCGCGCTGACAGCAACGGCGGAGGTACCAGACGAGCGATGAGTATCGCGAACGAACACTAGGGGGGGCATAGGGGAGGAAGGAGGAATAGGTGGTTTCAGGGACGCTGCACGGAGCAACTCCGTATGTGTCATAAGGCACTTCCGCATTCATGACTACCTACCCGATTGGGTAGGTTATTCTTTGGCGGCTGAGTACGGGGAGCCCGCTTGCGGGAGCGATGCGCACCGGCGCCGGTCTTGACTAGCAAATTTGTTCCATCTCGGATGACGCGGAGAAAGGCGGTACAATCGAGGAACATTGCGGGATCAGGGGAAGGAAGGGAGCGGGACCGGACACCGGGGTTCAGCATCGCAAGACGCATCGACCTTCAGCGCCGGAAGAGTCATGGACGTATGGCAGAAGATTTGCCCCTCCGCAACCACGGAACGTCAAAAGGCACTCGAAAAAGACAAACACCGTGTCATAATAACGTTAATGATGTCACGCCTCCAGATCCGCCTGACAAAGTCGGCCAGATCGGATTAATGTGCGCACGAGAACCGTTTCCTCCTTCTTTTCACGTGGTCCGGCCATTTTGTTTAACACCGTGCAAACCTGCCAGGACGGGAAATAACATACGTAGCCGTACTTATCGGCATATGCCGGCAAACAAATAGCACCAAGGTTGGAAAAGCAGGACCGGAGACCGTCACTCTCCGGGCCAAAATCTGGCTGGGCTGCACCCATCCGCGAAGGCATTAGCTGAACGCTATTTATCTTATTATAAGCGGGACTTCACATGCATCGTTTCACATGGATAATTCATATCAAAAATGGTCCAGGGATCAGCAAATCCAGCGAGCCCGGAAGCGTGTTCCCCCTATACATCAATGAGTAAGTCACCGAGTAGCTAAGTCATTTTTCTCATGCATAGTTGCGCCACATGGATCAACTCCCTCCCCTGCAGAGCCGATTTGTCGAACCATCCCACACGCCGTTTTATACCGTACTCGTTTACCAGGATCTCCACACCGGAGTCCGGGCGAAGAATGTGGCCAATCGCATCCGCGAGGAAATGGCGGATGAACGCACTTTCGAACTGGATGCGTGGAATATCGGGCTGCTGGACCACCCGGTGTTCCACCGGCTGGCTTCGGATCAGGCGATCGCGGCGGAAATCATTATTCTGTCACTGCACGACGGCCGGGCGCTGACGACGCGGCTAAAGGGCTGGCTCAAGGCATGGATGCACCGGAAACAGGGAGTCTGCCCCGCCCTGATTGCCTTGTTTTCCAACCGAGGCGATTCCTCCAGCGTCGTCGCGAAGCAATACCTGGAAAACGCCGCGCAACGAGCGGGCATGGAATTTCTTTGCCAGCAACTCGATGCCACGGGCGATTCAAGCCCCGAGTCCGACACGGAACTCTGCTGGATCCTCTGACGATCAGGAAACAGGCGGCTTGCCCGCACTGGGCCGGACGACGCCCGACTCATGCCGATACTCGGCGAGTAATTCCTCGAGCACGGCCGACAGGTGCGCGGCCTGACGGCGAATCGCCTCTTTGGGCCATCCCGTCTCGACTCCGGAGGAATCTTCGGCAGCCCGAAGCGCTTGCGTGATGGCGGCAATGGGATCGCGCAATTTGTTTCCAAGGGTGGCAAGCAGATCCGAACGCTGACGCTCCGCCTGACGCAACGCTTCTTCCGCCAGCTTTCGTTCGGTGATGTCGCGCGCACCGCAATAAATCAGGTGTTCCGACGCGTAGACCTTGTACTTCCAACTTAGCCATCGCCATGAACCATCGGCATGGCGATAGCGGTTTTCAAAATAGGTGCTATCCCGTCCAGCGTAGCCCCGGCTCGCCTCGGCAACGGTTGCGGCATGATCTTCGGGATGCACGAAATGCAGCCAGGGCCGTCCGGTAAGAACTGCCGGAGACCAGCCGAGGACTCGCTCCCAAACCGGACTCACCCATTTAAAGCGGCCGTCAAAGCCGGCGATAGCGAGCAGATCGGCGCCAATTGCGAAGAATCGGTCCCGCTCCTCCCGGTCGCGTTTCCTTGCCGTGATGTCCTCCGCAACGATGACACACCGCTTCTCGCGTCCACCCTGCTCTTCCACGAAAGACACGTCCACTCGCACACAGATTGGCTCTCCTTCTTTTCGGATCCAGCGTTGTTCAGTGCACCAATGCTCATTTCCCGCGCATAGTGCCGCCTCGTATTGTTCACGAATCGCGATGCGATCCGCCGGATGCGCCAGGGAAAAAAGCCGCTTCCTGCGCAGTTCCGCCTCGGCATAGCCCGTCGTGCGGCAAAACTCGGCATTGCAGTGCCACAGCTCGGCAGTCAGCGCCTCACCGTGAGCGACCCCCAGGGAGGCGCCTTCAAATACCGCTTTGCACGTAGCCTCACTTGCCTGCTGAGCGGTGCTGGCCAGATCGCGCTCGATCCCAAGACAGACAATGCCGCAAATTGCCCGGAAACACTCCAGCATCTCCAGGTCAAAGCACTCGCGCCGTTTCGAGGCAAACGAGAGCGTTCCAAGCAAACGATCACCGGAGAGCAAAGGATGACAGGCATACGCCTTGATGCCGATCGCCTCCATGGTACCGGCCGCAACGAGGCTCGACCGCTGAAACCGGTCCCAAAAAATGGGGGGCTGTTTTGCCGGCTGCTCACCCACAATCGCGCCGTCAAATTCGAGTTTCTGAAAACAAATCTGTGTTTCCTCTGGAATGCCCGCGCTGCTCTGCAACTCCAGGGCCGTTCCCATTTCATTCACGACGTAATGGAAAAAGACGTCGAGCTCAAAGGCTTCCGCGATCAGGTCAAAAATCGCTGATACGAGGTGGTAGCGATGCTTCGGATCCGCTGCCACCGCAGATACTTGGCCCAGCAAAGAAACGTACCGCCCATCCCCTTCGCAGCCGTAGTGCGTTCCGTTCGCAACCGAAAGCTGCGGCTCCGTTGGCCAGTCGTCACGCCACTCACCGTTACGTGTCTTGTCCGGGCTGGAAATCTCTGGAAAACGAAAGGGAACAGTGTCGCGCATTTCGGATGTAAGGGGAGGATGCGTTGAGGGGAGCCACTTCCCGTGAAATGATCAGTTTGGAAATGGCCAAGGCTTCTTATAACGATTCTTCTCACGCGGTCAAGAATCGATTTCAGCTCGGGTGCACTCGTTCGGTAGAGGCGCTTTTCGCGTCTGCGTCTGCGGGATGGGACCCATGAGACTCATGGGGCGGATGGGACTGTGTTTTCGCAGAGAAGAGCTGAATTCAACGCCAAAAGCGCCAAGAGCGCCAAGGCTCGCAAAGATTATTCAAAGACTTCCACTGAACTTCTCGCGACTGTGCGCGAATCTGACAGACGATCGTGCAGTGACAATTCTTCGCGCACCTTTGCGATCTTGGCGCCCTTTGCGTTAAAATAGAACCGCCCCTTACACGAGGGCATCAGCTATCGGTCTTCTTTCTCCCGCCTCTCGCCTGCCGGACAAAACGTTCCGGTGGCAATCCGTAGATGCGCTTGAAGGCACGCGAGAAATGGAAGGCGTCGGCGAAACCCAGCTCGGCGGCTGCTTCTTTCACCATGAGGCCATCATCGAGCAGCAATTCCGCGGCCCGGCTCATTTTCAGGCGCGTCAAAAACTGATATGGGCTGAGCTGGCCAAAACGCTGGAACAGCCGGCATAGATACGCGGCATCGAGATGGCAGGCACGCGCCGCGGCTTCCACATTGTGCAGCGTGCGATACTGCCGTTCGATAACCTGCCGCGCCCGCCGGTAACTCGCCAGGGCTCGCGGCTCGATCCTGCCCTTCACCACCGCGCGTTCCGTGATTTTCAGCAAGAGCACCGGCAGGAGGGCTGTGCAGATTTCCTGGGCAAGCACACCCTCGCCGGAGCCGTTGCGTTGCAGCATCTCGAAGATCTCGATCACTTCGTCGGGCGCCGAGACCTGGATTGCCTTGCCGTCAGCGAGGGGGCTTCTGGCCAAAAGCCGCTGCGCTCCTTTCCCCGCGAAGTCGACATAGTATTTCAGCATGGGGCTGCGAGGGTCGTTGCGGATTTTGTGAGGAATTCCGGGCAGATAGGAAAATGCGATTCCGGGCTGGAGCCGGGTACGCTGGCCATCGAGTTCCAGCTCCCCCTCGCCTTCCGCGACGAATTCCACGCACAGGAAAGGAAACGTGCTTCGCTGCACGACATACTCCGGCTGTACGCGCTCGCAACCTCCACAGACAATGGCCAATTCCACGTCGGGTGCCGGCGCTAGATTCAAATAGTACCGGCGCGCTTCGGCGACTTGTGAGGAAACGAAGCTGGGGCGCGGCTGAGCGTTGGATCGCGGCGAAGGCATCGCAAGGAAAGTCAAAGATCGACATGCGAGAGTCAATGAGCGCTATTCCTTCTTCCCCTTTCGCCACTATTGTCGGCGTCAGGTTTTCCCCTTCTCTTTTCTCTATGCTGACCCTCGAAAAGTATACGATCGGCGTGGGCGACCGTTTTGCCCATCAAGCCCGCGCCCAGTTGCGCGCCTGCCAGCTTGCCGCAGAGGCGGGAGCCGAAGTCGTCCCGGTCTGGAACAAATCCAACCGTGAGCACACGTTCATCGGTTCGGAGCCTTCGTCCGTTCTCGCCGCGGCAAAGGACGCCGTGCAAGCGCTCGAGTGGACCCGCGGCTGGCATGTCGATGCCGACCATATCCGACTCGAAACGGTGGATCGCTTTCTCCCTCATTCGGATTTCTTCACGATCGACGTAGCGGATTCCATTGGACAACCGGCAGATCCGAAATCCGTCGCCGCTTTCGTGGACCGGCACCCGGAATTGATCGGGACGATCGAAATTCCCGGAATCGATCGGCCTTTCGTGACCACCCGGAGCGACGTGGAGCGCGTCGCCGCCAAGTATCTCCTCGCCGTCCAGGACGCGGGAGAGATCTACCGGCACATTGCGGAACAAAAGGGCGCGACCGCCTTCATCGCGGAGGTCTCGATGGATGAGACCGATTCCCCGCAAACTCCGCCTGAGCTGCTTATCATCCTGGCAGCCATCGCGGACGAACAAATCCCTGCGCAAACGATCGCGCCGAAATTCACTGGCCGCTTCAATAAAGGCGTCGACTACGTGGGAGATCTCAAGCAGTTCGAGACCGAATTCCACGACGATCTCGCCGTCATCGCCTTTGCCATCCGGAGCTACGGTTTGCCGACCAACCTGAAACTCAGCGTCCACTCCGGAAGCGACAAGTTCTCGCTCTACCCGATTATCCGTCGCACGCTGCCGAAGTTTGACGCCGGGGTCCATCTCAAGACCGCCGGCACCACATGGCTGGAAGAGTTGATCGGCCTCGCGGAAGCAGGTGGAGAAGCGCTGGCTTTCGCCGCGGAGATCTATGCAGAGGCGCTCGATCACGTGGACGAACTCTGCGCTCCGTATGCTTCGGTCATCGATATCGACCGGTCCAAACTTCCATCGGCTGAAGAAGTCGCCGGATGGTCGAGCGAACAATACACAGGCGCGTTGCGCCACGATCAACAGCATCGCCTCTTCAACCCAAGCTTTCGCCAACTCCTGCACGTGGGGTTCAAGCTGGCGGCCAAAAAAGGGCGCCGCTACCTCGATTTGCTGGAAGCAAATGAGGAAGTCGTGGGACGCAATGTCACTGAAAACCTTTTTGAGCGGCACCTGCGCCCGCTCTTCCTCGGAAAATGAAATCCGCCGTTACTGTTTCGCTTGTGCCGCAGGCCAAAGGCGGCCCCTTCATCCTTTGGGACGACCTGGAAAAGGCCTGCCAAACCGCTTCACAACTGGGCTTCGATGCCATCGAGATTTTTCCGCCGTCTCCCGAAGCCGTTGCGGTGGAGATCGTGAAGCCGCTGCTCGAACGCTATCGCCTGAGTCTCGCTGCGGTCGGAACCGGCGGCGGCTGGGTGGCACATCGATTGCACTTCACGCACGCCAATCCCGCGGTTCGAAACGCGGCGCTGGATTTTGCCCGCCGGATCGTCCATGCTGCGGCTGCCCTCGGCGCGCCGGCAATCGTCGGCTCGATGCAGGGAAAAGCGGAAGGAGAAGTCAGCCTCGATCAAGCGCGGGCCTGGCTCGCGGAAGCGTTGGAAGACCTTGCCTCCATCGCTGCCGGATACGGGCGAACGCTCTTCTATGAGCCTCTCAACCGCTACGAAACGAACGTCTTCAATCGCCTCGAAGATACCGTTCGCTTCCTGAAAATGCTGACTGCGCGGAACATCACCATCCTCGCGGATATGTTTCACATGAACATCGAGGAAGCATCCATGGCGGATGCTTTGCGTGCGGCGGGACCGCTCATCGGGCACTTCCATTTCGCGGATAGCAATCGCCGCGCGATCGGCTGGGGACATACTGAAGTTGCCCCCATTGTCCAGGCGTTGCGGGATATCGGCTATCAAGGCTATATCTCCGCGGAGGCCCTCTCCGTGCCCGATCCGGAAGCCGCCGCGGCGCAGTCCGCTGCGAGCTTCCGCAAATACTTTGCTGCCTGATCGCATCGCGCCATGCTCAAGCACCAACTCATTCACCCGAAGATCAACGAAGTACTCGGCCGGGCAGGACATCACGCCACGATCTTGATCGCGGATGGCAACTATCCCGCCTCCACGAAACGCGGTCCAAATGCCGAGCTGGTCTGCATGAATCTATCGCCCGGGGTCATCAGTGTCGCGCAAGCTTTGCGCGCTCTTCTTTCCGCTATCCCGATCGACCACGTGAATACCATGGGAATTCCGCCGGATGATCCGTACGCCCAATCTGGCGAACCGCCGGTGTGGGATGAATATCGCCAGGTCATTCGTGAAAGCGGTCTGCCGCTCGAATTGAAGCCCATCCTGAAGTGGGATTTCTATCAGGCGGTAGCTTCGCCGGATCATGTACTCACCATTCAAACCGGCGATCAATCGCTTTGGGCAAACGTACTGCTGACGATCGGCTGCCGGACGACTTAGCCCCATCGGAACCTCACTTAGTTAGCGCACTTATCCATGAAACGCCGCATTCTCGGCCGCACCGGCCTCAGCCTTCCGATTCTCTCCTTTGGAGCCTCATCTCTTGGACAGGAGTTCCGCTCCGTGACCATGGATGAAGCCCTGCGCAGCGTGCGCGTGGCCCTGGATGGCGGGCTCGATCTCATCGATACCTCACCCTTCTACGGACGCGGCATGAGCGAGGTCCTGCTTGGGGTCGCTTTGCGCGATGTTCCGCGGGATAGTTATACGCTCTGCACCAAGCTGGGTCGCTACGATCTGCAGCATTTCGATTTCTCGGCGAAGCGCGTCGCGGAAAGCGTGGACGTGAGCCTGCATCGCCTCGGAACGGATCATCTGGATATCATCCTCTGCCACGACATCGAGTTCGTGGACATGGCACAGATCGTTGACGAAACGCTCCCGGCGTTGCGCAAGATTCAACAAGCGGGCAAAGTTCGCTTCATCGGCATCTCCGGCTATCCAATGAAGGCATTCAAGTATGTGCTCGAACGCGCGGAGCTCGATTGCGTGCTCTCTTACAACCAGTACACACTGCAAAACACACGCTTTGCCGATGAATTGCTTCCCTTGCTGAAAGAGCATGGTGTTGGCGCGATGAATGCGGGCCCCTTCTCCGCGCGTCTTCTTACGAATGCCCCGCTGCCGAAATGGCTGAAAGAACCCGAGGAAGTGAAGGACGCCGCCCGCCGGGCTGCAGCTCATTGTGCGGAGAAAGGCGTCGATATCGCACAACTCGCCCTCCAGTTTTCACTATCGAATCCAGATATCACCACAACGGTCGCGGGATCAGCCAACCCGGAGAACATCCGGAAATGGGTCGAATGGGCGAACGCTCCACTCGATGAGACTCTGCTCCGTGAAGTTCGGGCCATCTTCGAGCCGGTGAAAAATCTCGGCCACGTGGAAGGTCTTCCGCAAAATAACTAACCACCACCATGGAACGCGTAACGCACGATCTGGACGCCTTCCGGAAATCGCTGGTTGAAGATGGGTTTTGCCTGTGTGCGTCGCTTTTTAAGGCTGAGGAAATAAGTAATCTGCGCGAAGCCCTTACCGATTGGTGTGACCATCGGGCCATCACCCGAGGGCGTCTCGCTGGCGGGATACGGCTTCCTTTGCGAGAGTGCTCTCCCGCCATGGAGGCCTCCGGGTTTCCAACTCTGCGCGCCCACGTCGAGGTGGTGCTTGGTGAGGAAGCATTTCCCGTCCGTGCCATTCTTTTCGACAAAACTCCCGAGGCGAATTGGAAAGTTGCCTGGCACCAGGATTTGACCATTGCCGTAGCGGAAAAGCGTGAAGCGGCAGGGTTCACAGCTTGGTCGGAAAAGGATGGCGTCTGTCACGTTCAGCCTCCGACGGCAATCCTGGAACGCATGCTGACCGCCCGGATTCACCTGGATCCGTGCGGCCCGGAGAATGGCCCGTTGCGCATTCTGCCTGCGTCGCATCGAAAGGGCCGCCTGAGTCCCACCGTGATTTCAGAGCTGCGGGCAACCGGGCAGCAAACCGTCTGTACAGCAGAAGAAGGCGATGCGCTTTTTATGCGGCCACTCATTTTGCATGCCTCCTCACCGGCATCGAACCCGGCACATCGGCGCGTGCTTCATATCGAGTACTCCGCCGACTTCCTGCCCGACAGCCTGCAATGGCACGATCGCTAGCTAACACTTTTCACTCCACCACTCTCCTCTTCCCATGATCGCCCTCCAACTCGAGAAACCGGAACATTGGCGCACCATCGAAATCCCTGAACCGTCGGCTCCTGCTGCAGGTGAAGCGCTCGTCCGGGTGCACCGCGTCGGCATCTGCGGCACCGATCTTTCCGGCTACCTTGGCAAGATGCCGTTCTTTTCCTATCCGCGCATCCCCGGGCATGAACTCGGCGTCGAAGTCATCGCCGTGGGCGAAGGGGTGACGAATGTGAAGTCTGGCGACCGCTGCTCGGTGGAGCCTTATATCAATTGCCAGAAATGCTATTCATGCCGGCGCGGGTTCACTAATTGTTGCGAGAATCACCAAACACTCGGCGTGCATTGCGACGGCGGATTGCGCCCAGAATTCATTGTCCCGGCGCGCAAGCTTCACGGCGCTTCGCAGTTGTCCCTGGAACAATGCGCGCTTGTTGAAACACTGGCGATCGGCTGTCACGCAGTGAATCGTGGAAATCCCAAAACTGGCGAACATGTGCTAGTGATCGGGGCAGGGCCGATCGGCCTGTCCGCCATCGAGTTTGCCAAGCTGTCCGGGGCGAAAACTATCGTCATGGATATGAACGAAGGCCGGCTCGCCTTCGTGCGGAATACGATGGGAATCAACGACACCATTCAAGTGCAGGGAACGGATGCAGACATGGACGCTCTGCGCACACTAACAAACGGACAGCTTGCGGATGTCGTTATCGATGCCACCGGCAGCAACAAGTCGATGGCCAGAGCCCTGGAGATGGCTAGTTTCGCGGGCCGGGTCGTCTATGTCGGGATTACCCAGCAGAACCTGGAATTTCCCCATGCACCGGTGATGCATCGCCGCGAACTCACGCTGCTCGCTAGCCGCAACGCGCTCCCGGGCGATTTTACCCGGATCATCAACCTGATCGGCAAGGGCGACATCGATACACGCCCGTGGATTACTCACCAAGCCCGCTTCGAGGAAGTGCCGGCGGTATTTCCGAGCTGGTTGAAACCGGAGACGGGAGTGATCAAGGCAGTCGTCACTATCTAGCAGCGAGATACTGCGCTTTCCGCGCCGGCATTTCATACCGATGGCGTGTGGTGCAGCACGTTGGATCGGACGCTCCCGCATTGCACCTGCATGCCCGCGTTGCCGATTTACGCCAGGCATGCCCTTTCAAGAGCGGCAAGGAACGCGGCAAGCATTTTCGCAAGTCATTCAGAATGAATGACTAATGATTCAGACAGGCAGACCAAAAGCACTCTGGCAGGGTCGTTGCTAAAGAGATCGAGCATACCGCCCCACATGCCTGCGACCACCCTTACCACCCCACACCACCCCATCTTTACCACCCCGCCAGGCATCCACTTCGTTCTCGTTTTCGTTCACCGTCCTTGTTCACTCACTTCAGCCGCAATATGACCCAGTCCGCGATTCGCGATCACGCCCTCGCGGGATTGCTTTGGCGGCAATCCATGATCTGGCACGGCTATTCAGCGAGCCAGCCGGAAGCAGACCATCTCGAAGTCGACGGTGTGAAGCTCGATCTCAGAGGTCTTCCCCGCTCCCTCAAAAATCAAATCGTCGAAGAGTATTTCGAACTCCACAAACGATCCCTCGCGGCCCGGTTTCTGGGATCCGACGACAGTGTCCTGGAACTGGGAAGCGGCATCGGGTTCGTCGCCCTTTATTGCCAGCTCCAGCTCGGGATCGGCGACTATGTCTGCGTGGAAGCGAATCGCCACGCGATTCGCCTCGCGGAACGCAACCATGCCATCAATGGGGTGACGCCACGTACTATCCACGCAGCCATCTCTTCGGAAAACGGCATGATCTCGCTCAATGCGTATCCGGATTTTGGGATCACCTCGCAAAAGGAAGTCCCGTCGCGGACCCTGGCCTCGATCGCAGCTGTCCCCGATTTTGCCCCGACAGCTTTGATTGTCGGTCTCGGCGGGGCGGAGCAATTTGTCCGCTGGAAGGAAGTGCCAGCCAGCGTTCGCACGGTTCTCATCGATTTGTATCCGCACGATTCGGATTACCCGGTTGCATATGACGTCATCGTGGAATTGATGGCGCAAGGATTCACCGTCACGGCGGAAGAGCACGGAACGTTCGCCCTCACCCGAAAGCAATAGCAGTTCGGAGCTCCCACGCATGCGTTCCCAAACCGAGGATACGCGCGCAATCAAATCGTGTTTTTGGCAAGAGTTTATTTGTTGAACAGTTCAACACGGCAGGCGAAAACAGTGCAGTTGCATCGCATCGGCAACCTTGACGGGGTCAGGCAGAGCGCCTCGCTGGGCCGTTTTGAACGGCCCTATGAAGTTTTTGTGTTAAGGTTCGCGACTTCTCAGGTATCCGGCACAAACGCCCGCCGATCTACCAAAAGCGGAAGATCCGTTTCGGGAAGAACCCTCATAAACACAGGCGATTTCGGTCGCAAGAGGCACTTCGAAGTGCCGCGGAACACGATTCCCGCCACTCCAATCCCCCGTCAGACTGAGGCTGAGGAACCGTCAGTTTTCCGCCTGGGCGCACCAAACGAACGGCATCTCGCCCACGAGTTGCTAAGCGGTGTCGGAGAAACTTCGAAACCCGGTATTGTCATCAGCCGGTCCCGGGGTAATTCCATGATTTCGTTATTCGTCCCATTCCGTTTCGGCTCGGGTCTCCACCGTGCCGGATCAGTTACGGACATCATTGTCATTTTTCAGCGCTGGCGCGCGCAGCTTCCTTTCAGCTTTTCGCCGCCATGACCGCGCAATTTGCGAGCACATTGCCCTCATCGGCCATGACCCCGCCACCGGGAACGGTACGGGCGGCAACTTTTAGTGGCGTCGAGGCCACGCCGACCGCCGACAGCCTCGACGCCCCCACCCCGCTTTTGGGCGTGCCGTTCGATCACATCACGCGGGCGAAATTGAAGGCAGTCGTCGCGCAAATGATTGAGTCCGGCCGGCCGCATTACCTGGCAACCGCGGATGCCGGTTTGCTTTTGCGTACACGGAAAGATGCGCAACTTCGGCAGATCCTTTTCGACACTCATCTGCTCATTTGTGACGGGCCTCTCCTTGAGTTTGTTTCACGCAGCCTGGGCAATACATTGATTGGAGAAATCTCGGGCGCGAAACTTTTGCCGGTATTGCTCGAGATCGCGGAAGAGAGCCAATATCGAATCTTCGTCCTGGGAGAATCGGAAACGGCCACCGGTCTTCTCACGGAAAAGATCCGTCGCACTCATCCGCAGTTAGACATTGGAAAACACCATTATTCGCCGACTTCGACGCGTGAACGGGATCGCGAAGAGGTCCATTTCCGAATCCAGGAATTCAAACCCGATCTGCTCATCGTCGCCTTTGGGTGCCCTGAACAAGAGCGCTGGATCAGCGCCCACTATCGGTGTCTCGGCGTACCGATCTGCATCGGAGCAGGCTCGCCTGCGGATCCGACAAGCAGGAGCCAGCATCCAAACTTTCTACACTCCACCTGGAGTTTCGTAAGAGAACCCAGTCGCACGATCCGGCGTGCGATCGATGCACTCGCTTTTGGGTGCGATCTGGCCGGGCAATTCTGGCGTCTTCTCAAGCAAACAGACGATCTTCCTCCCTCCGCAGCTCTTGCGGCGCAGGAATCCGAGGATCGGTCCGTGCTCATCGTGCCGGAACGGCTCGATGCCGCCGCAGTGGAGGAGTCCCGCAGCGAATGGGAAACCCTGCTCGACAGCGGCAAGCCGGTGGTAATCGATCTCGCGCTTACGAAATTCATCGATTCCACCGGGGTGGGTTTCCTCATGAAACTCCGGCGCCTCTCCCGGGAAAAGGAAACAGCGTTTGCTCTTGCCGCCGTCCAGCCGTCCGTCTGGAGGACGATCACCTCCATGAAACTGGCGGATTTCTTTCCGACGGGTGACACAGTGAAAACCGCGTCCGAGGCCGCCCGCCAGCCGCAGCGCCGTTCTCTCTGGCTTCGCGAGACGCCTTCCGGGATTGCGCTCCATTTGCAGGGCGAAATCAGCACGAGCAATTCGGAGCAGGCATTCGATAGTTGCGCGGAACTGCTCAAAGGTGTGCACCTCGACGAAGCGGCGGAAGTGGACCTGACGCGTGTGACATTTCTCGATCGCACAGGGATCGCAGTGCTGATGCGGCTTCGCAAACTCGCGCTGCGCTTGGGCATCCGGTTGAAGATCACAAACCCCAATCCCGCCGTCAGCACCACCCTTCGCAATGCCGGCCTCACGGAGTACCTGCTGCGTGAGGCGTCGCCGCCTGCCGCCTGATCGTTTTTTTTTGCGGCCTGGGTGTGGTTCTGCGTTGAAGCCACCGGCATCTTTCGCCATTCGTGACGCTCAATATGGCTTCGCTCACGATTCACGAGCTTCCGGAACAAGAACGCCCGCGCGAACGGCTTGCAGCTCTCGGCCCGGGGGCGCTGAGCGACAGCGAACTGATCGCTATTTTGCTTCGCACGGGCGTCCGCGGCAAAAGCGCCATCGATCTGGGGCGGCAGCTCATTCAGCAGTTTGGCTCAGTGGGAGCACTGGCCCGGTGCAGCGTCAAAGAGTTGACTAAAACCCTAGGGATCGGGCACGCCAAAGCGGTGCAACTCGCCGCAGCCTTCGAATTGGGAAACCGCTTCGCTCGCGAACGCCTGTCGCGGCAGAAGATGGATTCGCCTCAATTAATCTTCGAATTGTTGGGTGCGGAAATGCGCGCCCTGGCCAAGGAATCGCTCCGCGTCGTCCTGCTCGACACGAAGCTGCAGCTCATCAAAGTGCAGGAAGTGTCCGTCGGCAGCCTGAACGAAAGCGTCGCCCATCCTCGCGAAGTATTTCAACCCGCGCTGATCCATTCCGCCTACGCTTTCATTCTGGTTCACAATCATCCCTCCGGCGATCCGTCGCCCAGCGACGCCGACCGGCGACTGACGATTCGTTTGAGCGAAGCGTCGAAGCTCCTCCAGGTGCAGATGCTTGATCACGTCATCATTGGCAATCCAGATAATGGACGGCAGCCCTATTTTTCATTCAGCGAAGCGGGCTTGATCTGAGACAGGCGCAGGGATCCAGGACGAGAAGAGGTCCGACGAAAAAATGAGTCGTACCGCGCGCTGCCGCTTTCTATTTTGCGCGGCTTCCGCATGAAGATTCATCCAACCGCGATCATCCACCCCGAAGCAATCCTTGGTGAAGGCACGGAAGTTGGCCCCTACGCCGTCATCGAAGGCGCCGCCAAAATCGGTGAGGGATGCGTCATCCAGGCACACGCCGTCGTTGGCGCACATGTCACCATGGGCCGGGAAAACACGGTTGGTTACGGCGCAGTCATCGGCGGCGATCCGCAGGATTTCGCCTTTAAATCGGAGGTGCGTAGCGAGGTACGAATCGGCGACCGGAATCGGTTCCGCGAACATTGCACAATCCATCGCGGAACAACCGAGGGAAGCGCGACGGTCGTTGGAAATGATTGTTTCCTCATGGCGGGTGCGCACCTCGCACATAACGTTCATCTCGGAAACTCCGTGGTCATCGCGAATAACGCGCTGCTCGGCGGGCACGTCCATGTCGCCGATCGCGTCTTTATCGGAGGCGGCGCCGTCTTTCACCAACATATGAAAGTCGGCCGCCTGGTCATCGCCCAAGGCATCAGTGGATACTCAAAGGACATTCCGCCTTTCACCATCGGCGCGGAAGTCAACATGATCGCGGGCCTGAACGTTGTCGGTCTTCGCCGCGGCGGCTTTTCCCCGACACAGCGGAATGAGATCAAAGAAGCGTTCGCGGTGGTTTACCGGAGCGGTCTGAATATCACACAGGCTCTGGCGGCTGCGAAGGAGAAGACCTGGGGGCCGGAAGCGACCGAGTTTTTCGAGTTTATCGCCGCGGCAAAAAAACGCGGCATTTGCGCCCTCATTCAAAAGAAGGGCGCCGAGAAGGACGAAGAGTAAACGCGCAAATCCGCGCTATTTTTCTTCCCCGGAAATCTCCAGGTAACTCAGCTTGTCTTCTTTGGCGCCAGGCGCCTCGATGCGCATTTGCTTGAGGATATAAACTCCGTCGACCTTCGATTTCTGCACCGAGCGGACGACGAATTTGCGCGCCAGTTTTCCGCTCTTATCGAAGGCATCCGCCTCGAGCAGCGCCTGGCTTCCTTCATCCACCCAGAGAAGCACCTTTGAATACTGGGAATCCACGCCATCGGGCTCGACCTGGACCTTCCAGCAGCGCCGGAGGAGTTTCGTGTCTTCTCCCACCAAGGCAACCTGCGGCCAGTAGAGGAAGCGCATGGAGAGATCCTCGTAGGAAATATCGGAACCACGCACCTTCGCATCGAACCGCGCCGGGGTGATTTTCTCCGTACCCGAGCGCGTCACTTCCTGCAACTGGGAACCTTTATCGCCCAGACGCAGCACCAGTGTCACCGCCGGATCCTTGAACTCATATTTGATCACGGAGCCGTCGATGATGAGTTGCAGAGGGACGGTGACCGGCCCGGTGCGCAGCGATCCCGAAAGATTCATGTGTTGCGAAGTTTGCGCAACTTTCATTGCTTTGAGGACTGCGGCTCCGTCTGCTGCGGGATCTCCCGCGGCTTTCGCGGCAACGACGCTGAGGAAGATCGAAACGGTGAAAATCAATCGTGTCTTTACTTGGAAGATGGCACCCATACTCTGCCGGACTTTGCCTTACCGTCCGCATGGACCAAAAGCTTCTTTTGCTCATCAATCACGACTGGACCAACCCGGCCCTCGACCGATTTATGGCCGTGATGTCGAGCCTCGACTTCTGGATTCCCTTTTTTGCCGTGGCGATTCTGGCCGTCGCCATTCGCGCCGGATTTCGCGGACGCGCCTTTCTGCTCGTGGCGGGACTCTGCCTCGCCATCAATGACGGAGTCGTCGCGAACTCGCTAAAGCACGCCGTTCACCGCCTGCGTCCGCACGAAGCACTTTCCGGGATCCGGCACATCGATCTCGCCCATGTCAACCCGCGCATCCTCGCGCTGGGAAAGCCGCTGAAGATCGCCATTTCGACGTCCGTTCCGGATACCGGCCAGGGCCGCTCTTTTCCTTCGGGACATGTGATCGATACCGTGACAATCGCCACGGTGGTGCTGCTCTTTTACCCTCGTTTCGGGTGGATTTCGTTCCTGGTTCCAATGATCGTCGGCTATTCACGCGTCTATGTCGGCTCCCATTGGCCGAGCGATGTCATCGCCTCCCTGCTCCTCGGCACGGCCACGACCATCCTCTTTGTCCGCCTCTTGAATCTCGTTTGGCGAAGATACGGGGACCGGATCCTGCATCGGATCCACGCCGCACATCCTTCCCTCCTAGCCTCCACATGAAGCCGCGCCAACTGCTCTTCCTTTTTCTCGGAGTCCTCACTCTCCTGAGGCTTGTGCTCATCGCCGTCGTGGAGTTGTCGCCCGACGAAACTTATTACTACCAGTGGAGCCGCCACCTGGATGTTTGCTATTTTTCCAAGGGGCCGGGCGTCGCGGTGGCCATCTGGTTGGGAACCCATGTTTTCGGACCAACGGCTTTTGGTGTGCGCGTGCTCTCTCCTTTTCTCGCACTCGGGACGAGTCTGATCATGTTCTCCTTTGCCCGGAGACTCTATGGTGAATCGGTCGCCATCTGGACCGTTATTACGCTTAGCATGATTCCGATGTTCGAGGTCGGCGGGCTGGTGATGACCATCGATCCGCTCTCCATGTTCTTTTGGATGGCTGGTCTCTACACCTTCTGGCTGGCGCTGGACCGTGCACCGGAATGGAGCATGTGGTGGCCGGCAACCGGAGCCATGATCGGTCTGGGATTTCTTTGTAAGTGGACGAATGCGATGCAACTGCTCTCCATCGTCCTGCTCCTCGCATCCGTACCACGCCATCGACAGGAGTTTCTCCGATCCGGTTTCCGGTCGATGATCCTTGTCTTCCTCTTATTCCTGGCACCGCCGCTCATTTGGAACGCCAATCATGACTGGGTGACATTCACCCATCTGACCATGCGCGGGCACCTCAACCACGCCTTCAAATTTCAGCCAGGGCAGTTCTTGAAATTCCTCGGCCTCCATTTTGGCGTGTATTCACCATTGATCTTTGGTGGCATGCTTACGGCAATCTGGTGGGGATGGGACCGGGCGCGCGTTCATTTCAAACCGCGATTCCTCCTCGCCTTTGCGCTGCCCCTGCTCGTGATGTATGCGTGGATCTCCTTTGGCGGGGCCACCGAACCAAATTGGACCGCTCCGGCAAGTCTCTCACTGGGACTTCTGGCTGTCGCTCTCTGGCATGAAGTGGCTCAGGAAAAGAAATGGGCTCGGCAATATAGCGTCGCGGCGCTCACCATCGGTTTGGGAATGAGTTTGGTCGTCATGGATACCGATATCCTGCGCCAATTCGGCTTCCCTCTCCCCTATGATAGCGATCCCAGTTCTCGCACTCGTGGGTGGGAGACCACCGCGCAAATCGTGGAAGATTTCCGCAAGGAATTTGAAACAAAGATTTCCCAGAAGGTCTTTCTGATCGGCGATAAATACCAGACGGCGTCCGAACTCGCCTTCTACATGCAGAATCCTCCGGTTGAAGGTCCGGGACATCCTCCCGTTTACACGCCCGAATCTCCTGCTTTCGAAAGCCAATATTCCTTCTGGCCGCGCTACGACGAATCGACGGAATTCACTGTCCTCGCACAGAACTATCTTTCCAGTCCGGCCGATCCATCCGCCGACCCGAAACTGCGCGAAGACGTCCGCACCGCTCTGTCCGCCATCCCCAAGGATGAAAAGTCCGAATCAAGCAAGATGGCCGATGCCAAACGCAACCTTGTCCACGCCCTGCGCCTCGCATTGCCGAACCTGCCGCTGGACGAATCATTCGTGGAGGAAGGAGGCCCCAACCTTTTCACCGGACGTACAGCGCTTTACATCACCGATCGGCCGGAAGAGAAGGCGCCTTCGACGATTCAGGGCGGATTCGAGCACGCGGATATGATCAAGTGCATCGATATCAAGCGCCACGGCCTGTTGCTTCGCCAGATCCGCATTTTCGCCTGCTATAACTACCACGGCATGTCGCTCTAGCTAGTGTACGTAAACTGATCGGCCGTCACCCTCGCCGAGGTGCCGAACTTATTCGTCACGAAAATATCGACGACACCGAAGCCGGCCGGCGAATCGACCGTGAGGCTGGCGCCACCGGGAGCAACCTGGACGTTCGTCCCGCCAACCACACCGAAATCCACTGCACTATCGGAGGAAAACGTGATCCCATGCGGGGCGGAGATAGTCACCTGCGTGTTGCCACCGGTCGGGCCGGATGTTGGAGAGATCGATTGAATGGCCGGAGCCACAGTCGGAATCAGGGCCGCATTGAGCAACAGAAGGTAGCTATTATTTTCATGTTGCAGCCCCACCTCCGCGAGCCAGTCAGCCACGGACTTCGGCCGAGGGTCGGATTGGTCAGTGCTGCTTCCGCTCGAAGTATAGTGCCCGTGAAGATGATAATCGTTGTTTAGACGCTCCTGCAGCTTCGGCTGTACATAGACGTTTGTGCCCGTAAGTGACGCGACATGTTTGATGATCTCTTTAACCGTAACGGTTGATTTGGGTCCGGGCTTTGGGAAGAAATCTTCCGCATATTTGTATCCAAAAATAATATCGTCCTCGTCCGCCAGTTCGCCAGCGTCCTTGGGCTTCACCAGATTCCACCACGCATTGGGCACGACATCAAACCGGTTCCAGGTTCCGTAGAATACCGGCTTGGGTTTCGGGAAGATGTCCAGTTTATGCGAGTCGCCGGCCGGAAATACGGAATTGAAGTTAGTGGCAAACGACTGATCGCCAGCCGTCGGCGCCGCGAATGTGTAAACCTGGAATACTGGACTGGCGTTTCCCCAACTCTGGCTGGCGAGAAAGAGTGCAACCGTGGTTGCCATGGCTCCGCCAAGGCTGTGCCCCGTCACATAGACCAGCGGAAATGAACTCCCAAACAGGCTGCCCAGTGCCTGGAGAAGCGAAAGGCCCTGCAGTTTATCCGCGCCCGACGTGTCGGTCGCACTCAGGATCTCCGTGAATGCTTGCATCGCACCCTGCGAGATGTTTCCACCGCCACCGCAAGCGAACGGAAGCAGTTCTTTTACGTCGATATCCTCGAGCGTATCGATCGGTGAGCCCAGAACAGTTCCGCGGAGAACGACAGCATAAGTCGGGTCGCTCCCCTTCTGCGCGATATAGGCCAGATTCGCCCGATCCTGGGTCAAACCGATCCATACAATTTGCCAGTTCCCTTGCGTGGCCAGTGCCGTGTTTGCCAATTGCGCTTTGATGCCTTGAAAAATCCGGTATTCTTGTGCGGACACCGTTTCGCCGGAGGGCCGCACCACCGGGGCCGTCGCCGCGAGCGCGGACAACGTCATCATCACTTGAAGAGTTCCAGTTTCGGGGGTCATAGGCGGCCAAAACAGCCCGTTCAAACTAGCAGGTCAACGCCAAAACTCTTTGGTAGATAGAACGAGGCGATCACTTACTCCGACTTAGCAGTCTCCGCAAATTCCATCAGGAATTTAACGAGCGGCCGTTTAGGTAAAACCCGAAAAACCACTACCGGCTATTGCCGCTGCCATGAAACGTCGGAAAGGAGACTAAATGAAGCCCTGGCTTTCTCGCATCACACACTGAATTGCAACTCGCTCAGCCGCCGATAGGTGCCGCCCGGGCGCTCCATCAATTCTTCGTGCGTTCCGCTTTCCGTGGCGTGCCCGTCCTCGATGACATAAATCCGGTCTACCTGCCTCACGGTAGCAAGACGATGCGCGATGATGAACGATGTCCGGCCTTCGAGCAGCGTATCGAGCGCTTGCTGGATGAGGAGTTCGCTTTCTGAATCGAGCGACGACGTTGCTTCGTCGAGAATCAGGATCGCAGGATCTTTCAGGAGAGCCCGCGCAATCGCAATGCGCTGGCGCTGGCCGCCGGACAATTTCACCCCACGGTCTCCCACGACGGTGTCGTAACCTTCCGGAAAGCGTTCAATGAATTCGTGGCAATTCGCGCGGCGCGCGGCGGTTCGGATTTCATCCTCCGAGGCGCCTGGACGCCCATAGGCGATGTTCTCACGAATACTTCCGCCGAAGAGCATGACTTCCTGCGGCACGATCGCCATGGCTCCACGAACGCCGGCCAGATCGTAGGAAGTGGCGGGCTTGCCATCGAGCAGAATGGTTCCCGCATCCGGTTCATAAAAGCGGAGCAGAAGCGAAACGATCGTGCTCTTGCCGGCGCCACTCGGTCCGACCAGGGCGACCTTTTCCCCCGGTGCGGCGGCAAGCGTGAGACCGCGCAGAACTGGCACATCGGTTCGCGAGGGGTAGCGGAAATCGACGCCTTCGAACCGGACATCTCCAGCGAGGCTAATCTTCGACGCTGTTCTCTCCCCGGTCTCCGGATCCCCTGATTCCGGCGCTTCACGCAGCAGTTCACGAACGCGCTGGCTGGCGCCAAGAGTTTTGTTGAGCGAAGAGAAGATATCGGCCGTCGAGGCCACGGAGCCACCAATGAGGATGGTATAGAGCGTAAAGCGCGTCAGTTCTCCATGGGACATTATGCCCGCCTGCATGAGCCGTGCGCCAAACCACATCACGAGGGTGATCGAGCCGAAAATTCCGACGATCACGAAGGCAATGAGTCCGGCCCGCAGACGCGCTGTCGGCAGCACCACCCCGAGATAGTCCAGGATCGAGGTGCTATAGCGCCGCACTTCATACCCTTCATTGGCGAAAGCTTTGACGCTGGCAATGTTCTGCAGGGTTTCGTCGAGAATCGTCGCCGCCTGAGCAAGGCGATCCTGCGCTTCGCGTGAACGTTGGCGCACCTTGCGCCCAAACCACACCGTGGCGAGTACCACTGGCGGTAACGATAACACCATAACAAGCGATAAGCGCCACGAAGTCACAGTGATGGCCACGAGGCCGCAGCTAAACAGCATCGCCTGCCGGATGATCTGCGGCACGACGAAGGTAAACATATCCTGCAACTGGGTCAGATCGTTAGACAGGCGGCTGGTCAGTTCTCCGACACGTCGTTCGCCGAAAAAGCGCATCGGCAACGCCACCAGGGTCGCATAAAGCTTCCGGCGAATATCCACGACCGCAGTTTCGCCCACCCTATTGAAATTGAAGGATGAAAAGAAAGTCAGAATCGACTGGATGACGAGGGTGCCCAGCAGGCACAAGGCAATGACGTTGATGCCGGGATTCCACGTCGGAACTTCCGACAAGTGCGGGGACGGGATTGCTGAATCGACCAGATGGCCCAGCAACCATGGAAACAGGGTCCCGAAGCTCATCGAAATCAGCGAAGCAACGAATGCCGTAAAGAACCGGGCCCGGTACGGCCGGATAAATGTGAAAAGATACAGCAATTCGCGAAACGTCTCGCGGCGAGGTGGCTGGAATGATTCGGACATGAACTTCGGCTCTATTTACGGTGCGGCAGCCCAAACGCAAACCCGGCAAATGGCCGGAGGTTTCTCCTCACCGCGCCGTACTGCGTTCCGACTGGTCGGTAATGTGCTGGTTGATCTCCCACTGAGACGCTGAAAGGCACCCTCCAAGAATGATGAGCGACCCGGAAAGGTAGATCCAAAGCAGAAGCGCAACGACGCTGCCCAGCGCACCGTAGAGACGGTTGAAGTCGGTAATGTTCGTCGTGTAGAGGACAAACAGCCGCTGCAACCCCTGCAATCCGAGCGTCACGAAGAGCGCGGCGAGCCAGACCTCCCGGAACCGCGTATGCCGCCGCGGCGCCACTCGATAAAAGACGCTGAAGCCATAGAAAAGGATCAGCGCCGGCACCATGAATTTGAGCAAACTGAAGATCTGGCCGGCAAAATTGAAATCCAGCCCCACCATCCACGAGTCTTCCCAGTAATAGTACTCCACGACGTCGATCGCCGGCGGGGCAAACATGCCGAGGAAAATCGCTCCGGCGACAATGCCAACGACGAGCAGATTCTGAATGGGCAGGCGCCACCAGGAATACTCCTTCGTACCCCAGGCCTTGTTCACTCCCCGCACCAGTGACTGGAAAAAGCGCACCGCACTCCAGGCCAGAACAAAGAATGAAATGATCCCGGCGCTGTTTCGCGAACTTACCACCCCGTTGATGGTGACCATCACCATACTCACCCTGCCGGGCTCCACCGGAATGTATTTTTCCACGAAATGCACGACCTCACGCATCGCGAGTTCCTTGTCTCCGAGGATCACCGTCCCAATCGAGATCAGCAATAGAACCAGCGGGAAGAGGGAAAAGAAGGCGTAATAGGCAAACGACGCAGCCCGCTGTTCGGCATCCGTCTCATTGTACTTTACCAAGGTACGCCAGAGGACATTCCATGCGTGCCGCAAAAAACGCCGCATCTGAGGGAGGAGCCGATATCGGATATACTGTTCGAGAACGCTCATTTTCCGCGAAATTAGAGAAACCCTGACTCAAGGGCCAGCCTTCCGGCGTCTTGCAGACGATTTGCAGCCTGATAGTCTATGCCGCCGTTCATGCCGGATCATTCCGAGAAGCCGACCAGTCCCAACCCGAAAGGCCCTCCCAAGGGCGGCAAACCTCGCCGCAGGTTTCGCCGCTTTTTGAAAGCGATCGGCCTGCTCCTGCTGTTGCTGGCCATATTTCACCGGCCGATCCTGGCAACGGCCTTTCGGCTCACGCTGATCAAGATCGCCGCCCGGGACAATATCACCCTTGATTTGCATCTTTCGGGCAGCTTTTTCACGAATCTGACAGTCAGTGACATTCGGGCTTTGCCGAACGGACATGGGCCAACACCCGTGGAAAAAATCGTGATCCGGTCGGTCCGTCTGGACTACTCCATCCCACGGCTCATCAAACAAGGCATCGGCGCCTTCCTCAACAGTTACGAGATCGACGATGCGGATTTGGTTTTCGCTCCCACACCGAGCAAGACGAAGAAGGAAACCGAAGCCAAAAAATCGATCGCCGAGGATTTGAATAACGTGCTGGGACAGCCGGCGCTGTACGCCGACCTGGTGAAAATCGAGAATTTCAATCTCGTCGTTCATTCCGGCAATGAGGACACGGAGATCAAAGGAGCCCGTCTCTTTTTCCATCCGTGGCAACCCGGCTTCGTGGTCGTGGATCGCATTCATATTCCCGGCCTGCCGGAATGGCGGAACGTTTCCGCCGAAACGAGCTACGCGCAGCGGAATCTCTACGTCAAAGACCTGGTGCTTTCCCCGGAAATCGTCATCGACGAATTCAACTTCGACGCCTCGGAAAAGGCGCAAAACCGGGGAAGCTCCATGCTGAACGGCCGCTTTTTTGGCGGTCACGCGCATTTCGAAGTCACCGGGACCCGGCTGGAGAAGAAGGGAAAGAACCTCGCCAAAAGCTACGCGACAACCTTGCAGGCTGACGCCGCCGGGATCGACCTGCAGGCTGCCGCATCCTATTTCCACGCCAAAGGCCTGCCGGCCATGCGCCTTGCCTGGCTGACGGCAAGCTTCACCGGTGAACCCGAAAATCCCCATACTTGGGCGGGCGATCTCGGAGTCCACATTGACGCGTTGAGTGTGGGCAAAATTAATGTGGATGGCCTGGAATTGGACGCGGTTTTTGGGAAGGGACAGGCCCAGATCGAGTATGGAAACGCCACGATGGGCCACACAACCGTGGATATCACGGGCACCGCGGATTTACCGGAATCGATCAATGATTTTTCGAAAACCGAGGCCGACGCGTCGTTTCGAATCAGCGCTCCCGATCTTCACGAACTGACGGCACCGGTCCTCCCTTCGTCCCCTCTGGCCGCCGGAAACGTTCAAGGCGAAGGAAAACTCGGTCTTCACCAGCGCAACGCCACGGTAAAATTGAACCTTTCGGCGAATCAGGTTGCCGGTTCGCCCTATGGGATCGCGACCGTAAAATTGAATTTGGAGGCAGCCAAGAAACTCGATGCCACAAGCAAGCCGCTGGCGGATCTTTCCAGTCACGTGACCGCGGAACTGTCCGGACTCCGGCTTGCTTCTTTCACCGCTGACTCCGCGACGGTGGACGTCGAAACGAAAGAGAATGCGATCACACTTCATCGCGTCGACGTGACGCGGGCGGAAAACACCATCCACCTGGAGGGCACCTACGAGCTTCCCGAAAATGGACAGGATCTGCTGGCCGCGCCGTTGCACGGGCAGTTTGCGATCCAGGCGCCGAAGCTGGATAACTTCGGCATCGGCGTGAAAGACACGGTCCTCGGCGGCCATCTCAATGCCACCGGAACTTTAGAAACGGCCGGTCATCCACTCGGCGGAAACATTGAGGTCGAAGGTGGAGACTTCCAGTTCGGCAAATTCAAGGCGCAAACTCTTAACGCGAAGATTGGCGTCAAGGACAACGAAGCGACCATTGATGAACTGCGGCTGCAGATCGATGGGAAGAACCAGATCGCATTTTCGGGCAAGGTCGGAACGCAAAAGCCCGTGGCTTACGAAGGGGCGGGGCTCGTGCTCTTCACGAACCTCGCGGTTCTGCAGCCCTTGTTGGAAGTTTTCGGCGTGCACGATGAAATCAGCGGCTCACTCGATTTCAGTCTGGAAGGCAACGGAAAGGCGCAAGATATGGCGCATAACGGCCAGGTGAAGCTATCCTTGGATAAAGCCAAATACGGAAAAATCGACATCAAGGAGGTCCGCATTGCGGGCCTCTATGGTCCAGGCTTCGCGGAAAGCTCCCAATTGCGCGTCGTCAGCGGCGCCACCAGTTTCGACGGGGCGATCGAGTGGCGGGAAAACCGCCTCAAACTTCGAGACATCAATCTTCGCCAGGGCACGCTGCAGGTGCTCTCCGGTTTCGTCAGCATCCCTTTCGAACCTCAGAATCGGGAAGCGCCCATCCCGTTTGAAAAACGCATCGCGGCCAATGTTAACGCCACCCAGTTGGATATCGAAAAGCTGCTGGCGGCCTTTGGTCAAACGGCTCCGGCAGCCGGGAACGTGACCGCAAATCTTGTGGCGGGTGGCACGATGCTCGAGCCGTTTGCCAATCTGAAAATCGCGGCCAAGGGACTGAAGGCGAAGGCCGCGGCTCAATTCGATCCCGCGGAACTCGATGTCACGGCTCACTATTCCGAAAAGGAGTTGACCCTCGATGTCCTGGCCCGCCAGCGCGATATCCAGCCCCTGACGATCAAAGGCCGTGTTCCGCTCGATCTCCAGGCAGCGATTCAAAAGAAACAACTCGATCCGGACCTGCCTCTCGACGTCGCTTTGAAACTGCCGGCTACTTCGCTTGCCTTTCTTCCGAAAATCGTCCCCAGCGTCCGCACCGCCGCGGGTACCGTTGCGCTTGACGCGCATGTCGGCGGGACCGTTGGGAAACCGCAGCTGAGTGGAGCGGCTTCCGCTAAAATCGACTATGCGCGAATGAAAAGCGAAGGGGTGCCGGCCATCGGCACTTTGCAGGCAAATCTGGCCTTCACCCAGAATTCGCTGACCGTTCAGCAATTTCGCGGTGAAGTCGGCGGCGGCACCTTCGAACTCGGCGGCAAGGTGCTTTTCCCCAAGATTAGCGAACCTACTTTCGACCTTCGGCTTCGATCCAACAGCGTCCTGGTGAAGCGCGACGATTCGGTGACGGTCCGGCTCGATACGGACCTGGCGGTCACGGGTCCCCTGCCCGCCGGGAAGATCGCCGGCACGGTCTGGGTGGTGCAGAGCCGCTTCTTTCGCGACATCGACATTCTGCCCATCGCCCTGCCGGGCCGGCCAAAGCCTCAACCCCGCTCCGCTCCTACGCCGAGCAGTTTCAGCCTCGGCCCGCCGCTCAGTACATGGACGTTCGACATCGCGGTCAAAACCCGGCCGGAAGATCCATTTCAGATCCGGGGCAATCTCGCCAATGGCGGGGCCGCCCTCGATCTGAAATTTGGCGGAACCGGGAAAGACCCATGGCTCGACGGGACCATCCACATCGAGAAGTTTGTGGCCTCGCTTCCCTTCTCCAAACTGGTCATCCACCGCGGCTTCATCACCTTCACCAAGGATAACGGTTTCGTCCCCAAGCTCGACGTTTCGGCGGACTCCAACCTGCGGGACTATCACATCAATGCCTACATCTACGGTTCCGCCACCGATCCACAGCTCTCCCTGACCAGCGAACCACCATTGCCACAGCAGGATATTCTCTCGCTCCTCGCCACAGGCGCGACCAGCAGCGAACTAACTGGCAAGAATGATGTTCTCGCCAGCCGCGCTGCCGTGCTGCTCTTCCAGCAGCTCTACCGAAAGATCTTCAAACAAAAAGATCCCTCCGAAAACGTGCCATTGCTGGACCGTTTCAATGTAGAGGTCGGCGCCGTGGACAGCCGGACCGGACGAGAAGAAGTCGCGGCGACATTCAAGTTGGGAGATCAGATCTATCTCGTCGGAGATATCGACGTGACAGGCGCATTCACCGGGCGCGTAAAATATCTCCTGCGGTTCCGATGAACACAATGACTCGCCTTCCCAAAGAGTCCAAATGCCCGGCACTATGCATGCCGCATTGCCTTACCCTGCTCCGCTTCGGAGTCGGTTGTGCTTTGGTTCTCCTGGCAATTGCGCTGGCAGATTTCAGCCCATCCGCCTCAGCCGCGACCGAGCCCGCCCACCAATTCCAGCCGTTGCCTCGAGACGAGTCGCTCCAACCGCTTCCCGCCGCGGCAGGCGAACTCATCCAGTTTTCGGGAAACCGGTCCTTTACCGAAGATCAGCTCCGGGCGCCGCTCGCAGAACAAATCAACGATATCCAGAAGCAGGGACTTACACGCCCGCGCGCCGACGATACGGCTTACTATCTCGCGGTCTTTTATCGCAAACGCGGCTTCGCCAATGTCGACGTAAAATGGGACATCCGGGGAACACACCTCCTGCTCACGATCTCCGAGGGACAGCGGACTTACCTCCGGCATGTTACTTTCCAAGGCAATCGGGCCGTCGACCAAAAAACGCTCTTCGAGTATCTCATCGGCGGAACCGAGGAGAGGCTGCTGCAAAAGCCTACGGATTTCCCCTTCGTGGAAGGCGACGTACAAAGTGGCGTCGCCCGTATCCGGGGACTGTATGAATCGGAGGGGCACCTCGATGCAAAGGTCGACGACGCGACCATCACTTATTCCCGGGATCGGACCCGTGCCGACGTTCTGGTCAAGATCCAGGAAGGTCCGCGCTATACCTTCGGGCAGGTCACCTTTGCGGGACAACCCATCTATTCCAAAGAGGAGTTGATCACGGCCTTGGGCGAACCGCTGACGAATCCCTATACGACGCAGCAGGTCAACACCATGCAGCACAACCTGCAGTTCTATTTCAAGGAGCGCGGCTATTATACGGCGGAGGTGGAAGCATCCGGTGATCCACAGCACTTTGTGCCTGCACCTTCCAATAATCGAAAGGTACCGGTGGCCTTTACGATTAAGCCCGGAGCCATCTACAAATTCGATGGCGCAACCGTAACCGGGCTTACGAGGCTGCACCCGTCCGTAGTCACCAACCGGTTCAAGAAGTTGTCCGGGAAGGTCTATTCGCCCGAGAAGCTCGACGAGCGCTTCCGCGAATTGTTGCGCACGGGATTGTTCTCAAACCTTCGCGTCAATACGGAGCCTTTAAAATCCAGCAATGAGGTGCAGATACAATTGACCGCGGAGGAGGCGAAGGCGAAGGAAATCGGCTTCTCGATCGGTTACAGTTCTTATGAAGGCGCCATCTTTGGCCTTCGTCTCGGCGACCGCGATATCTTCGGTTCCGGAAGGCCACTTACTCTTGATATCGATTACTCGCAGCGAGGCATAAAGGCTGACTTGATTTACACCAACCCGTGGTTCCTGGAAACGGACGTCAACTTTCGCGCTCGTTTATTCGCACACGATCGGGACGAAATCGGCTACTCCAAGCGCGACGAAGGGCTCCGAATCGAATTTACAGGCAAACCTACGAAAAACATCGAACTGGGCGCCTTTATCGAAACCAAGAACGTCGAGATTACCACTGCGGCGATCGTACCCGAAGATCTGGGTCCAACGTCCTATCAAATCGCAACGATTGGATTGACCCAGAGCTTTGATTATCGCGACAGCCCGGTGAGCCCGTCCAAGGGTTGGATAGCTACAACCGCCGCCGATTTCGATACCATCGGCGGGAGTGCCAGTTTTGCGAGAGGTACGATCCGGCTAACTGAGTTCATACCGATCCGGGAGCACCTGCTCCTGGCGCTAGGCGCACGAGCTGGAGCCATCTATCCTTTCACTGAAGTTCCGATTGATGAACGCTATTTCAGTGGCGGCGGCAACACGGTGCGTTCGTTTACCGAACGAGACCTTGGTCCGCACGACCGCCATGGCTATCCAATCGGGGGAGACATCTTTACGGTGTTTAATGCGGAGCTTGACTTCCCGCTACGCGGCGCGCTAATCGGCGCCGTCTTTGCCGACGCCGGAAACGTAGTTCCAGAATTTAAGAACGCAGGCTTGCAAAATATGCGATACGCACTAGGCATAGGGCTCCGCTACAAATTACCTATCGGGCCCATCCGGCTCGATGTGGGATTCAACCCTGACCCGAAACAAGACGAGTCATGGGGCGCGGTAAACTTCTCCTTTGGCTTTGCTTTCTAAGCCAGGGTCCGGCCACCGGGGATGTCCATTTGCTGTTTCCGGCAAAACCGGCGTCTTCGCGTACCGGTAAATTTAGCACCCCATAGCAGCTTTTATGGTCACCAAACCTACGAACCCACTCGAAGAAATCCAGAAACTCCAGGCTCAAATAGCGTCGCTAAAGGACTCCGCTATCTCTGAGTTGCGGGCACGCAAGAGCGCCATCGAAGAGGAGCTCCATTCCATTGACGGAGAACTGGAGAAGTTAACTGGCAAACCAGCGGGAGCGCGGCGCGGACGGCGCGTCGGCGATACCCCCTTGAAACGCTCTCTGACCTTCCAGGAATTGAAGGACATGTTGCTCAATACTCCGTCGAAGACGCTCAATATCCGTAAGGAAGGGCTGGACATCACCAACATCCGCACTCTGGCCAATATCAATCCCCGGGATCTGATGCTGGGAGGAAAAGGACCTTGGCCGACCGTTTCCTATATCGGCAAGTAGTCGGTCTCAGGCGCTTTCGAAACGCTGGTGAGCTCAAACGAGTTTCGCCTTTGACATTCAAAAATCGCGCGGGTAAGCCCATGGGATGCAACGCCACCCTCGTTCCGTGGGGAGCGGAATTCGTCCGACCGTGATAATGAAAAAGGCCATCCTGCACTCCTCTGTAGAAGCTCTTGAGCATCGCATAGCCCCAGCGTCGATTACCTTCGTCGACGCTGCCGGGGATACCGTCACAATCAAGACTTCGAAAGGCACCAATGATGACCTGACCGCGGCCGCCACCTTCGCTCCATCGGGATCAGGGCAAGTGCTCGAGTTGCTCTCCCTCGCGAGCAATCCCGTTTTTCAAAACACGACCCTTTCGATCACGCTGGCCAATGCTTCCAGTCACGTCGATATCGGCTTCATCGACGCCACCGGCCTCGATCTCGGGAAGGTGGTCGTGCAAGGTGATCTAGGCAGGATCAATGCGGGCGATTCTCATTTTCAAACGAAGGCGATCGCCAGCCTGGAGCTCGGCTCGCTCGGCGCGCAGGGAACCACGAATCAGCTTCCTGGCGGAAATGTGACGAGCAACATTCAAGGCGGCGTCGGAGCGCTGAAGGTACACGGCGATGTGGATGGCGGCTTTCTCGTGACTGGCGGAACAAACGGCGTGGGTGGAAGCATCGGGCCTATTCAGATTGACGGCTCGGTCATCGGTGGCACCGATACCCAAACGGGATACATCCTCGCTGCCGATGCAATTCAATCGGTACATGTGACGGGAGACGTAACGGGAGGCACGGCAACGAAAACCGGCGCGATTGTTGCCGCCGGGCAGATGGGCGCAGTGACATTGGGCGGCAACCTGATCGGCGGCACTTCTGTGGCGGCGACAAATAGCGGTCAAATCGTCAGCAATGCCGGAATGGGGCCGGTCACGATTACCGGGAGTATCGAAGGCGGCATGGCTGACTCATCGGGACAATTGCTTTCGACCTCCATTCCCTCCGTCCATATCGGAAATATGATCATCGGCGGCGCCGGTCTGGAAAGCGGTACGGTTGCAAGCAGCGGCTTTATCAAAACGATCGATGTCGCGCATGGCATTGAAGGCAGCAGCGGAGAAAAGAGCGGCTCGATCCGGACGGCCAAAGGTCTGGGCACAGTCACGCTGGAGGGCGATCTTGAGGGAAGTTCCGGCTCACAATCCGGAATTATCGGGTCGGATGGCCCGATCTCGACGGTCGTCATTCACGGCTCGATTTTCGGTAGCAGCGGGTTCGAAAGCGGAGCGATCGGCAGTTCAAATTTTTTAGGGAATGTGACGGTCATCGGTGACGTCGAGGGAAGTTCGGGGTCCAATTCCGGGCAAATCGTCAGCAGCGGTGCCTTGAGCAGCGTGGTCATCCAAGGTTCTTTAGTCGGCTCGTCCGGATATCAGAGCGGAACCATCGGAGCATTCAAAACGATTGGGTCTATCACGATCGGAACGGGAACGGTTTCCACTACCGGAAAGCTGATCCCGTCAGTGTTCCTGGACAGCGGAATCGTTGGCAGTTCCGGCTATCAAAGCGGCACCATTCTCGGTGGAACGAACATCAATAAAGTAGTCGTTAACGGTGATATCAGTGGCGGCTTTGGTTTCGCTTCCGGCGGGATTTATGCCCAAGGCAACCTCACAACTGTGGTCGTGAACGGCAGCCTCTTTGGCGGTTCAACATCCTACTCCGGCACCATCCGCAGCGGCGGAGACATGGGAACCGTGACCATTCAGGGCGACATCAATGGCTCCGGAAAATTTCAGGCTCCGGCAGTGTTGCCAGGTTTGATCCCGCAAGGTGAGGGAGCGCCAAATTCCTTTGCTGGCGCGGTATTGAGTCTCGGCAAAATCAATTCGGTAACCGTCGGTGGAGAAATCATCGGGGGCTTTGGATCCAATTCGGGCGTCGTCGAAACACTCGGGGATTCATCCTCCGCGAGCGACATCGGCACGGTAAAAGTTGGTGGTAATATCCAGGGAGGCTTTGGGTCAGGTTCCGGCGCGATTTTCAGTGCCGGACATCTGGGCAGCGTAACTCTCGGAACCCCCGGCGCGGTCGCACAACCTGAGCTTGTAAAAGCAAAGACACCGAGCGGACGCATCGGGTCGCTTGTCGGTGGTAACGGATTCGGCGACGCCACCATTGGCAGCAATCTCGGAATCGGTTCCATCCTGATCACCGGAAGCGTGTTTGGCGGCTCAGGGGATGAATCCGGAAAGATTGTCACCGGCGGAAACCTCGGAAGCCTGACGATCAACGGTTCACTCGAAGGTGGAAGCGGCAACTACAACACCACCGCAAAGAGCGGCACTCCGCAGGTCGGCGAAATTTATGTGGGCGGCACGATCAAGAGTGTAAAGATCGGAAGCTCCATCGAAGGAGGCGACGGGTCGGGTTCGGCCGAAATCCGGGGTGGTTCGATCGTCAGCGTGATCGTGGGTGGAAACGGATTTAGCAACCCCGACCTCGGAAACGTGTTTGGCGGCGAAGGGAGCAATAGTGCAGCCATTGTTTCCGAAAAAGGCGACATCGGCTTCGTGCATATCTCCGGAGCGCTCGAAAGCGGCGGAGGATTTAATTCCGCTTCCATCCTTGCCGCCCGCAATCTTGGGACCGTCGAAACTGGCGGCATTTTTGGATCGATTGAAAATACCGTGAACATCACGGCCGGTGGCGTCCTCCTGCCGAAATCAAATGCGCAGGCCCTGGCCATCAAGTCGGTCACCGTGAACGGCAACGCCGAGTTTGCTAATATCCTTGCCGGCTACGACATCACGGGAAATGCGATCAACGCGGACGTCCAGATCGGCACGGTTCAGACAAAAGCGAATCCCAGCGCCGAGTCCAATGGGTCCATGAAGGGCGTGAACATCGTCGCCGGCGGAGTCACTGGAGAAGACGGTTCCTTCGGAACGTTCGATGATGCACTGATCACGGCTTCCAACTCACCGACTATTCTCTCCAGCATCGCGAAGATCGTGGTGGCGGGCAGTTTCCTTAGCACCGGCGGTGAAGGAGATGCGTACGGCTTTGTTGCGGAACACGTCACCAACGTAGTCGTGAACGGCAAGACGATCGTGCAGAATGCCGGCCCGCATAACGACTTCACACCGGCAGATACGTCAGGGTTCACCACCTACATCAACGAATTCGCGCCTCGAACAGAAGATTAAAGGGTAGGTCACTCAGCCAGCGCGAGCATACGAAGTAGTAAACTGATAAAGGAGCCCGGGCTTGCAACCCGAGGTGACTTGGATCGCCCGCCCCATTGGGGTGGCCGCAGCCGCAGATCAATACGGTCTGCAAGCCCGCCCGCTCTCCTTTCCGCCGGTGATTCCCCAAAGCGGTATTCCAAGCTACTGAACTTGAACTATTGCTTCAGAAAAGCCCGGGCGCTTTCACGTCGCCTGAAATCTCGCAATTCCGCCTTACCCGCCAGGCGCCGGTGTCACACGAAGAGTCGGCCTGGCTGGCATGCCGCGCATTTCCTTTTCGAAGCACTCCGGGCAAATGCCGTGCGAGAAATTGCTACCGGTATGTGTGTGGAGATAGTTTTCGACCTGCTGCCAATAGTCCTGATCGTCCCGGATACGCTTGCAGTACATGCAGATCGGGAGCAATTCCTTGAGCTGACGAATCTGGCGGGAAAAATCCAGGATCCGCTCCGCCACGCGCAACCGCATCATGATGGCCTCCCGGTCGAGCGGCTTGACGAGAAAGTCGTCGATCTCCGCATCCATCGCCTGGCGAAGGTTTTCGCGGCCGGTGTTAATTGCCGTGAGAAGAATAAAGTAGGTGTAGTCCGTCTTCGGACGAGAACGGATTTTCCGGCACAACTCGAGCCCATCCATGCCCGGCATCATCCAATCACTGACCACAGCCCGAAACGGTTCGGCATCGAATTGCGTCCAAGCCTCCGCACCGGAAGAAGCAGTCACGACCTGATGCCCGTAATGCTCCAGAGTGATCTGGAGAATTTTGACGGATACAGGATCATCTTCGGCGATCAGGATCTTCATGCAGGTGTGGGAACGAGTCGCTCACGTTCAAGAGCGAGCCGAACAGTATTGAACTCCCTTTCTACGCTGGCGAGCAATTCCGGGATGCGTCGAAGGTCGCCCTGAACCCCTGCTTCCTCAAGTTCGAAGCACGCTTTCCGGAGACGCTCCGCTCCGAAATTGCTGCAACTGCCCTTCAGGGTGTGTCCGGCACGGCCAACCCCCGCCGCATCCCGGACGTGCAGAGCCGCTCGTGCTTCCCCGATCAATTTGGGACTGTTTTCGAGGAAAACATCGATCAGCTTGCAGAGGAGATTCTCACCATTGTCATCGAAATCCCGGAAGGCCGCCAGCATGCTGAGATCCACGACATCCGACGGAGCATGCGACTCAGCCAGCTCTCGCGCCTCGCGCATTTCTTTAAGCCGTCCCAGCGCCCCCAGTAGAGCATCCGGTTTCACCGGTTTGCTGATGTAATCATCCATGCCCGCCGCGAGGCATTTTTCACGGTCACCCTCCAGCGAATTCGCGGTCATGGCAACGATCCACGTATGCTTTTCCGTACCTTCCCGCCTGCGCAGTTCCCGCGTGGCGCCATAGCCGTCGAGTTCGGGCATCTGGCAATCCATAAAGACCACATCGAAATTGTTGCGCTGCAAAGCATCGAGCGCTGCACGGCCGTTATCCACCGCCTGCGCCTGATAGCCCAGCCGTTGAAGCTGATGGAGCGCCACTTTCTGGTTCACGACATTATCTTCGGCGATCAGGATCCGGAGGTTCTGGCCCGACGACAAAAGCGTCTCGGACTCAGGAATCTGCAATTGGGTGAAGCCGGCCATAATGGATCTCGTGTCAGTATCCGGCGACATCACGTTCCGCAAGCACTCCAGCAAATGCGACTGTTTAAGCGGCTTGGAAAGATGAGACTGCACCCCCACTTCCCTCATGCCGTCGGCGGTCTGGCTATGCGCCAGCGAGGTCAGCATAACAATTCGGACAGACGCGAGCTTTGGATCGGACTTGATGGCGCGCGCCAGCGAGAGCCCGTTCATCCCCGGCATGTCGAGATCAATCACCGCAAGCTGGAATGTTTGTCCCACGGCTGCCGAACGGTGAAGGAAATCAAGCGCTTCGCTGGCGCTCGCGCACTGCTGTACGTTCATTCCGGCCGCCGTCAGCACCTGGAACATGATCTTCCGCTGCGTGGCGTTGTCGTCCACGCTGAGAACGCGGACTCCTTCGAGCTCCCGTTTGCGCACCGAGACCGACGCAACTTCCGTCGCTTTTGGGAAGCAGGCGGTAAACCAGAAGGTCGAGCCACGTCCCAACTCGCTCTCGATCCCGATATCTCCTCCCATCTGTTGGACCAGCTGCTTGCAAATCGCCAGCCCCAGTCCAGTTCCGCCGTATCGGCGTGTCGTGGAACCGTCCGCCTGAACAAACGCCTGAAACAGCTTTTCCTGCGCCTCGGGCGCAATGCCGATGCCTGTATCCGCCACCGTAAAGCGAACCGTCACGTCGTCCGGCCGCTCCAGCTCGAGCGCGGCCGTCACCACTACTTCTCCGTCCTCCGTAAATTTGACGGCGTTGCTGATCAGATTCGTCAGCACCTGGCGCAACCGGCCCGGGTCGCCCTTAAGTGCACGTGGAAGATTGGGATGAACAAATGAAGCAAGCTCCACCTGTTTGTTGAGAGCGCGCTCGGCCAGCAGATCGACGGCGCCTTCCACCACCTGCTCCAGGGCAAAATCGATTTCTTCGAACGTCAGCATGCCTGCCTCGATCTTCGAGAAGTCGAGGATGTCGTTGATGATCGTCAACAACGCGTCGGCACTCGTCTCGATCGTCCGCGCAAAATCCTGCTGCTTCGGATTCAGATCGGTATCCAACAAAAGTCCCGTCATCCCGATGATGCCATTCATCGGCGTCCGGATTTCGTGGCTCATGTTCGCGAGGAACTCGCTCTTCAGGCGGGCAGATTCCAAGGCCGCATCGCGCGCCCGGGTCACGGTCGCTTCTGCTTCACGGCGCTCGGTGATGTCCATGACCGTGCCCTCGTAGAAGAGCAATTTTCCATCCGCATCGCGAACGGCGCGGGCATGCTCCGATATCCAAATGATGCTCCCGTCCTTTTGGTAGATTTCCGATTCGAAATCCGCCACCTCCCTTCTCCTGCATGATCGCGACGAATTGCGCACGCCGCTGCGGATCAACGTAGAGCTGTTTGCCAATATCGACCACGCGCGACGTGAGGAGATCCGGTGATTCGTACCCGTAGATTTGGGCCAATGCCGGATTCACACTCCGGAACCGCCCATCGGGAGTCGTCTGGAAGATGCCTTCGATCGCGTTTTCGAAAATCGACCGATACTTTTCCTCGGCATCGCGCAATTCCCGCTCAGTGCGTTTGAGTGCTGAAATATCCTGCAGGATGGATCGCATCCCCAAAAGCCTTCCGTCCGCATCGCCGATGAGGCGATGCCGCATCAGCACGGGAATCTCCGTTCCATCCTTCCGGCGGAAAGTTCGCTGGGTCGCTTCGAGCCGGAGTTCCGCGGCGATTTCCACAGGAATATTATCGTCCGCCGGGTTCTCGACGATGAAGTCCCAGACAGGCCGTCCCACCATCTCTTCGGCGGTGTAGCCGAGCATGGCTAATTCCGTCGCATTCACCCGGGTCAACCGGTTTTCCGTATCCAGTTCGTGATAGGCCACGGGCGCGTCGTCAAACAGATCGCGGAACTGCGCCTCGCTCTCCAGCAGAGACCGTTCGGCGCGCTTCTGCTTGGTAATGTCGATCCCCACGCCGCCCAGCAGCTTCCGTCCGTCAGTCGTGACCATGGGAAACTTCAGCACCAGCCACTCCACCTTTTCACCATCCGCCGTGGGCACGATCTCATTCACCCGCGACATCAGTCCGGAGGCCAATACTAACCGGTCGTTCTCCGTCACATAGACGGCGTTTTCGGTGGGCATCCAGTCAAAGTCGGTTTTTCCGACAATGTCCTCCATCGAGATACTGAAGCGATCGGCGAAGATCTTGTTGATGTAAACATAACGTCCCTCGGCGTCCTTGATGTAAGCCACCGCCGGGCTGTGGTTCATGAAGGCCTGGAACCGCTGTTCACTTTCGCGCAACGCCGCCTCGGCGTGTTTCCGGTCGGTAAGATCATGCCAGATGGCGAGCAAAACCTGGCGGCCATTGAGCTCCACCGAGGTCACATTCACTTCCACGGGAAACTCATCGCGCTCACCCCTGTGGAGAATCCATTCGTAGTTAAAACTCCCGCTGATCAGCACCAACTGATAGATCTCCTGAAGCTTTTCTTTTGAAGGAGTTCCATCCGGTTGAGTCGGCGGAGAAAAGTCAAAAAGATGCCGTCCCAGTACCTGCTCCTTCCGGCGCAAATGAAGCAGTTTCAGGCAGGCTGGATTGCAATCTAGGATTCCACTCTCATCATACAGGAGGTGGGCATTGGCGGACTGCTCGAAGAGAATGCGGAACTTGTCCTCCGCAGCACGCCCTTCGGTAATATCGCGCAATACGGCCAATAGCTTTTCCGGTTTTCCATTCAGCCCGAGGATCGGCGTCACCATCACGTCCCACCACTTCAGTACGCCACCGACAGTAGGGCAAAGTCCCTGAAACCGGGCCGTTTCTCCCTTTCGCGCGTCTGCAATGGCCCGTTGGGCATCTGTGGCGCTCCCACCCTGCCAAAACTCGCTCCAAAGCATCCCCGCGACGGAGGCAAAGCGTTTCACCCCCATCCGTTTGCGGCCTTCCGCGTTCATAGAGAGCAGATGCCCGTCGGTACTCAGCACTTGAATGCAATCCCCACTGCTCTCCAGCACGCGGGTCTGAAATTCCTCCGATTCTTTCAAGGCATGTTCGGCCCGCCGGCGTTCGCGTACCTCCGCGACCGTCAGGCGGAAGACCAATCCAAACGCAAGCAAGGCCACAGCCAAACCGCCTACAACGGAAAACGTCGTCTCCCTGGCGCGCCGATTCACCTCTTCGGTCTGGCTTTTCAGATTTTGCGACGCATCCGCCTGCAGGAAGTCGATCAGTTCCCGAATGGCCTCCGTCTGCTGCTTCTGCACCTTTTCTCCCAAAGCAGTTCGGGCCGGTTCGAAGCCTTTGACCCTCCTCAACTCGAGGATCGCGTGCAAACGCGCAAATTTCTCGTCAATCAAAGTCTGCAGTGTGCGAACTCGATCCGGGTCCTGCGCACTCGCCACCAGTGCCCCCATCGCCGCACGCATACGGGATTCCGCATCGTTAAACGGTTCGAGGAACGTCAGGTCGCCGGAGATAATCTCGCCGCGCACATTCGTCTCCGCATCGACAGCGGCGGATTCCAGCGAACCAAGGTTCTTCAAGACCTCCTGGGTGCGCGGAACAGCAGTCCGCGCAACGGCAAATTGCCGCATGCACCACCCCATCGTGCCCGCGAGTGCGAGAAGCACGATGAAAGCGAGCACAAAGCTCAGCAGGACTTTCTTTTCGAGGGTGGATTGCACGGAAGCGATGATATGAAAAAAGTGATACAGCAGGATGTGCGCCGCGCAGCAAACCCCGATCTTCCTAGGCGATTCAACGATCGTGCAATCAGCTTACTTTCAGCGGGTTACAGCGCAATCATCTGTCGCAACTAGCACTTGTGTAAACATTTATCCATACTTCGCGGGGCTAAATCACGGGAGTGCATTTTTAATTTTGATCCACTTGACATTTAACCCACTTCTTCCGCCTGCGAAAGTCCGTGTGGTTTCTTCTGAGATGGAAGACGCCGCGCCGAGAGGTGAGCAAACCGCGTAACGGCATAACGGCGTCCGTTACGATGCAGACGCTCAGCCCTTGTTGAAGTCGAATAGACCAACAACGCAAAGCAGCGCGATATCATCACTCAGTTAACTCCTGTCTTTCGAATCGCAACGAAGAAGAACCCCGTTTTGCTGACGCAAAACGGGGTCCTTCAGACTGCGGGGGAAATTAGATTGGAGAAACGCCCTATTTGCCGAGCTTCGACTTGAGATCTTTGCCGGCTGCAAACTTCACGCCCTTCGAGGCCTTGATCTTGATCTTTTCGCCGGTCTTTGGGTTTACGCCTGTACGCGCCTTGCGTGTCGCGACTTTGAAAGTACCAAATCCAACCAACTGCACCGATTGATCTTTCTTAAGACCAGTTTTGATGCTTTCGATCACCGCATCCAAAGCACGCTCCGCCTGAGCGCGGGGTGTCTCTTTTCCGAGGCTCTTTTGCACGGCAGCGACGAGTTCAGCTTTGTTCATTTTGAATGGAGAAAAATCGTTCTGAGTTTAACTGGATCGCTGGGTCCTGGGGGGCGGCTCAGCTAACGAATCGCTCTTCTGCCAATCGCTCGATGGCGAGTCAACGAATTTTTCCAAGCTCTATAACAATTTAACGGAAACGAGCACTTGTCTGCGTTGCAGATTGCTAGAATACCCAAATCAGCACACGCTTTGATATGAGTTATCGCGAACACATCGAACGCTTTCTTTCATGCGATCCCAAGATCGATCCGACCGCATTCGTAGCGCCAGGAGCCACGGTCGTGGGAGATGTTACACTTGGCGCGGAAACCAGTGTTTGGTATCAAGCGGTACTTAGAGGCGATATCAATCACATTGTCATCGGCGCACACTCGAATGTACAAGATGGCGCCGTCGTCCATCTCGAACGCGACCGTGGCACAATCGTCGGTGAATGGGTCACGATCGGACATAAAGCTATCGTTCATGCGTGCACGGTAGATGACGAAGTGCTTGTCGGCATGGGCTCGATCATTCTGGATGGAGCGGAAATCGGCGCACGATCGATCATTGGGGCCGGAGCGATCGTCACGGGTGGAAAGAAGATTCCACCCGGCTCACTAGTTTTGGGCACACCGGGAAAAGTCGTACGGCAACTTTCGCTGGAAGAACAATCTTCAATCCGCGGCTGGGCCGAACGTTATGTTACCCTTTCCCGGGTTTATCTCGAGAAAGGGAACACTCTACGTTAGCCTTAAGCTAAAGTCCTTCAGGATTCGCCAGCACCTGCTGTGCGGAAGCCGCCGCGTCTTCCTTCGCGTTGAGGATACGAAGACGGCCCTTCGGATCTAAAACCCAGACCGTTGGAACCGCATTGATTCCCAGCGACCGCACCATCGGTCCACCCCAGCCTTTGCCATCGAATCCAACCGGCCAGGGCAACCGATACTGACGGATCGCGTCGACTAACCTTTCACGCTTTTCGTCAAGGCTCACTCCAATCACCTGCACCTTGTCCGCAGGCAGCTTTGCTGTCTGCTCGCGTAGGCTCTCCACCACAGCCAGGGATGGTGGCGACCACGCCGCGAAGAAAACCACAATCACGACTTTGCCGTGATAATCGCCCACATCGATGGTCTTGCCATCGACCGACTTGATGTTCAACGGCAAGACTTTCCACAGGAAGTCGAGGCGCTTGAGATCGTCACCGATACGAGCCTTCAATTCGTCGTCGTCTTTCACCAACCGCTGAGCATCGATCAAGAGCTCGGTTTTAATCGTGGGTTGCGCATCGAAAAGAGTCGCCGTTTCCGCGAGCAGCGCGGCTACCCGGCGATCAGCGGGGTGATCCGCCTGAAATCGGCGTGCCGCCGAAAGCAACTCTTCACGCTGCGGCTGCGTAGGCTCGCGCAGATTGCGCATGAGTGTGGTGATTTTGGAGAATTCCACTTCCACACGCTGCGCCGGGGCAAGCGTGCTCTTGTCGAGCTGGTCCAGCAGCGCCATCGCCTCCGCGCGCAGCTTGTCGGAGTCGTGAATACTGCCCTTCATGCTCAACAACCGGGCGAGGCGCAACCGCGCTTCAAAAGCATGCGCATCGCCGGGGTGTTCGGCCACGAACGCACGTAGTTCTTTCTCCTGCTGATCAATGTGGGAAATCACGATGGCGCGAGCCTCTTCGGGCGATTTAGGCTGTCCCCCTGGGCCGGTATCGAGCGCTTCGATGCGCCGCCAATCCGCAGTCGCGTCTCCAGCATGCAACGGAAGGCTGGCGGAAACTACGAACGCGGCAATCAGCGCTGGATAAAGACGGAATCTCATCGTTTGGATTTTTCGGGAAGAATGGAGGTGCAGATCGGGCGATGGTCGCTCGCTTCGTTCCAATAGTCGGAACGATACACATAAGTCTTCTCCCGCACCACTTCATGCAAAAGCGCGGGATTGGCCAGAAAGTAGTCGATCCGCGAATAGAGATCCTCCGGCTTCCAATATTGGGTCCAGCGATCGCCCACGCTGTCCTTCGCAGGAAGATCGGCCAGGTATCCCGCGCCACCTCGGGTCCCCATGATCTCCTGCATCGCGGGCTGGCCATGCGTGTCGTTGAAGTCGCCGTAAACAAGGAGATGCACCGCGGGATCGGCTGACAGGATTTCGTCGATATGCCGCCTCAAAAGTTCCGCTTCGTGCCTTCGCATCAAGGCCTCTCCTCCATCCGCGGCAAGTTTCGATTTCAAGTGCACGCCGACAAGACGGAGGTCGTAGTGCGGGTTGATGCGGATGGTTACATCGAGAAAGCCACGCTTCACCTTCTCGGGAACGCCATTCAAGTCATAAGAAACATCCGGCAGCGAGTGCCGGACAACGATGGGAAAACGACTCAATAGCGCGAGGTGCCGGTACGGATCGGGACCGGCGACATACTCAAAGTCAGAAAAAACCAAATCCGCCTCTTTGAGCCGAGCTTTGAACTCCTCGAACTGCTCAGGCGCTCCCATCTCGCAAACTCCAAGGATGTCAGGATGCATGTCTTTCACGACACGAACGACCGCGCCTATGGCCTTGTCGCTCTTCGCCCGCGCCCGCCGATGGCCGGCCTGCTCGGGCAATTCTTCGCCCAAATAATTCTCCACGTTGTAGCTGGCCACCACGATTTCCCCGTTGCTCTCCGCGGCTCTTCCGGATCCTCCCCAAAGCGCAAGGAGGAGCGCAAAGACCAAAAGGGATGAAGCCATTTTCATGCGGCGAACAAATGGGAAAGCCACCGCCGCTTGCGAGACAAATTCTCCGCCATCCACAAATCTGGCGGCGTCTCGCGATTACTCAGGGAAAGCCCAGACCGCAAGCCGCTGCATGGTATTCATCCCACGGAACGTCGCCCGCACCGAAAGCTTCTTTTCAAAGACCGCATTGGAAAAGGTGGATTCGCTCTGTTTGTGGCGGCAGAGCCAATACACCTCGCGCCCGACGACTTTGAAGTCATCGATTTCGGTCTTGAATTTCATCAGCGCCGCCTTGGCTTTTACACCCAGAGGCTTGTGAAGAAAGCCCACGACAAAGGCGCCGGCTTGCTTCAGATCCGCTTCGGAAAATGGTTTGCGCGAGGCGACGGATTTCACCTCGGCATCCGTGCGCAAAAACGTTGTCACCTCGTAGCCCAGTTCCTTCTTGAGCAACGATTCGATCTCTCCTTCCAGCGCTTCGGCGTCATCGGAAGCAGTCTCAAACACCACATTCCCACTGGCAATAAACGTCCGCACGTCCACGAACCCCAACGATTCAAAGAGCGCGCGCAGCTTCTCCATTTTCACGACGCGCCCGCCCACATTGATCGCTCGGAGAAAGGCAACGTATTTCGGCATGTTGGCTGAGCATCATAGAAATCCTCGCCTCGTGCTTGCCAGAATGAACTTTTGCGGCTTGTTTGTGCGCACATTGCGTGGGATCAATCCCACGACAGAGAAGCCGGTGGTCAAAGCAAAATGCTCAATCCGCGTAAGTGCTTCAGTATCAACAAGGCCGAGGTGGCGAAATTGGCAGACGCACCAGACTTAGGATCTGGCACCGCAAGGTATAGGGGTTCAAGTCCCCTCCTCGGCACGCTGAAACGGATTTTCGACAGCAGCGAAAGCAGCGGAGTGACTGGCGGATGGTGTGTTTCCCATTGACTTGCCCGCGCCCTCATTGTGTTTCTCTCCGCCCATGATGCAACGCGTTTGGGTTACGCTAACAGGAGTCTCGCTGATTCTGCTTTCCACCTCCGGCGCTGCCGAGACGGGTGGCGGGGCGAAGGCAGAGTTTCAGAAACAGGATACCGAGTTGAATCGCGCTTATCAGGAGGCGATCGGAAAGCTATCGCCTCCCGAACAAGAGCAACTCAAAAAATATCAGCGCGCCTGGATTGCTTCGCGAGACAAGGAAGCCGGTACGGTCCCCGCTGGATCCGATCGCTGGAAAGCCCTCACTGAAAGCACGAAATCGCGGGTGGATTTTCTCAAACACTTTGGGGTGGAAGATGGCGCATATCCCCCGCCGGGATTGCATGAAGTCAAGGAAGAGGGGAAAAAACGAGGGCCGGACGTCGACTTCACGGTAAAGGACTTCCAAAACGAAGATGGAGAGCAATGGCAGACCTGGGTTGTCTCCAAAAAGGACCGCGCACAGCATCGGCGACTGCCCGCTTATCGCGATTCAACCGGCTTCTCTCTGAATGGGGGCGGCACCTCCTCTCAAAACTATGTCTCCCCCGATGGCCGCTGGATCTTTCGCTACCAGCAAGACAATAGCGATTACGGTTCCGGCTATCTCTATAAGCGGAAGGATGGCGTAGCCTTTGAAAGGGCGACGGACTCGCCTATCGATGAGTTGGCGTGGCGTTTCTTTGAAAAGAGCCCGGCCAATCAAAAGACTTACAAGCTATCTGTGTCGATCGATGGCGAGGATCAGGGCATGGACAAACGTCACATCGCCTTTGAAGCCTGGAGCGGAGATGGCAAAAAGCTCCGGCTAAGCCTCTCCGGAATCGCTCATCATCGTTGGGATATCGACGACTGGCAGTGCGACTACGACCTCGAGACCGGCACGTTCGAAGCCCCGCCTGCCCTCGCGAAACATAACGCGAAAGCTGTTGAGAAACTCGAATAAGTAATTGGCACAACCGGGCGCTGGAAAAAGCAAAGGCGAACGCGGCCGCTCGCCTTTGCTGTAAATAGACAGACGCTGATATCCAAAAAAGACGGAGCGACAGGAAACCATCCGCTCCGCCTTTTTTCCAAGAGAATCCCTAGGGCACGATTTTTACCGGGCTGGCAAAGAGCGCCGAGTTGTAAAGCGTTTGAATCGGGAATGGCGCGGCAATCTTTGTGGTCCCGAGTACGAGCAGCGTCGGAATGGGATTCGCGTCCTGGACGACGAATGTATCGTTGCCAACGGGCAGTGAAACGGAGAGCGAACCAGTGATCAGCATCGTATCCGCATTCGCCGCTTGCAGAATGGCAAAGAGGCTGTTTCCACCTGTTAACTTGGGTGTCGTGTAGCTCACGGACCCAAATATCCTCGAGTCTGTCAGGTTCACGGCGCTTCCGGTCACCCCGCCCTGAATTTTCAGGCTGCCACCGACGGACATTTCCCCAAAAGCAAATGATGAGGTCGGGGCAGTAGGAGTCTTTGGAGATGCCACTGTGACCGAACCACCGACATTGAGGTATGCGCCATTGACGCTGCTAAATGCGTCGTTGATGTGCGCGGAATTCGCTCCCAAAATGCTCAACGAACCGCCGATCGTTCCGAGCGACGAAATGGAGACGGAGCCGAAATTCGTGATTTTCACAGAGCCATTCACGGTAAACTGCGCGGGACTGCCGGGTTGAATCTGCATCCCTCCCGAACCACTGCCGACCGCCACGATGCCACCGATTGTCATGGCATTCCCAGTCAACTGCACCAGGCCATTTCCAACCCCTTCGTTCACATTTAGCTTACCAGCCACGGAAACGGACCCACCGCTGAGTTGAAAGCCCTGGCCGCCGTTGGAATTCCAAGTGAGTGCGCCGCCGATGTTCAGCGTACCAGCGCCGATCGTGTCGACCGCCGAGGATCCGGTGGCCGCCCCTTCCAAAAATGTGGCGCTATGCGCAATCGAAACATTCGCCGAACTAATACTGAAGTCCGCAGCGGCATACTTCGCACTAAAAAGCAGGCTGCCACCTACGGAGAACGACAGCGGGCCGGAGCCGACTGCAGGAACTACAACGAAGAGATTGGTTCCTCCCAACGGTTGGCCGGAGGTCAATTTTGCCGGCCCGCCGAGGAACGAAAATGAATTCAACGCCGTAAATTGTGGTACCAAAACATCCACGACATTTCCCCCTCCCCCCAACGCCAGCTTCACGGGCCCACCAATCAAGGTCGACTGAGCCGGACTGTTAAAAAAGACCGACGTTCCTCCGAGCGGCGCCGTAACCTTCACGCCTCCCGCGATCGTTGTTGCTTCAATACTGGCGATGTTACCGGCTGCGGCAAAATCCATGGTGATGTTCCCGCCATACAAACCCGGCAAAATTGTCACATTGCTTCCCGTAGTACCTCCGCCGTCGATCGTAATGGACCCCAAAACATGGGCCAAGTGTATACTATTATTGACTGGCGTGACTGGGGCGCCATTCAAAAGATAAGTGACTCCATTAATTGCGGCAATATCCACGCCTCCGGCGGTGAGATCAGGTCCGATCTGAATATTGATCGGACCAATTTTGCCCGGAAGAGTTGTGTCCGTTTCAAAAACCTTCAGGGATGTACCCGCGGTCACCAAATTGATGACTGCGGCCGGCGCAATGCGTGACTCAAGAGCTTCGATGGACATACGGAGACGGAATTAAAGGGTGTTGATTGTGGGTGATGCAGAGCATGCCGAAACAGGCGCCCCGCGGACCGTTTTTAACGATCATGCGGTTCCGACACAAGCCCGCCCGCACTTATTTCATCGGCCTGTTAAGGTTCAGGTTATCTCTTTAAACGGAAGGAGGGCGAGGCCTTTGAAAAGGCGACCGACTCGCCCATCGATGAGTTGGCGTGGCGGTTCTTTGAAAAGAGTCCGGCCAATCAAAAGACTTATAAGTTATCCGTGTCGATCGATGGCGAGGATCAGGGCATGGATAAACGTCACATCGCCTTTGAAGCCTGGAGCGGAGATGGCAAAAAGCTCCGGCTAAGCCTCTCCGGAATCGCTCATCATCGTTGGGATATCGGCGACTGGCAGTGCGACTACGACCTCGAGCCCGGCACATTCGAAGTCCCGCCAGCCCTCGTGAAACATAACGCGAAAGCTGTTGAGAAACTCGAATAAGTAACTGGCGCAAATGGGCGCCAGAAAAAGCAAAGGCGAGCGCGGCCGCTCGCCTTTGCTGTAAATGGACAGACGCTGATATTCAAAAAAGACGGAGCGACAGAAAACCATCGGCTCCGCCTTTTCCGAGAAAACCCTTAGGGCACGATCTTTACCGGGCTGGCAAAGAGCGCCGAGTTGTAATTCGTTTGAATCGGGAATGGCGCGGTAATCTTTGTGGTCCCGAGTACGAGCAGCGTCGGAATGGGATTCGCGTTCTGGGCGACGAATGAATCGTTGCCAACGGGCAGTGAAACGGAGAGCGAACCAGTGACCAACATCGTATCCGCATTCGCCAGTTGCTGAATGACAAAGAGGCTGCTTCCGCCTGTTAACTTCGGTGTCGTGTAGCTCACGGACCCAAATATCCTCGAGTCTTCCAGGATTACGCCGCTTCCGGCCGCCCCACCCTGAATTTTCAGGCTGCCACCGACGGACATTTCCCCAAAAGTAAATGCGCTTTGGGTATTAGGAGTCTTTGGAGAAGCCACCGTGACCGAACCACCAACATTGAGGTATGCGCCATTGACGCTGGCAAATGCGTCGTTGATGTGCGCGGAATTCGCTCCCAGAATGCTCAACGAACCGCCGATCGTTCCGAGCGACGAAATGGAGACGAAGCCGAAATTCGTGATTTTTACAGAGCCGTTCACGGTAAACTGCGCGGGACTGCCAGGCTGAACCACCATCCCTCCCGAACCACCGCTGACCGCCACGATGCCACCGATTGTCATGCCACTCCCGGTCAACTGCACCAGGCCATTTCCAACCCCTTCGTTCACATTTAGCTTACCGGCCACCGAGACGGACCCGCCCACGAGTTGAAAGCCCTGGCCGCCGTTGGAGTTCCAGGTAAGTGCGCCGCCGATGTTCATGGTACCGGCGCCAAGCACGTCGCTCGTCGTGGACGGCACGGCCGCTCCTTCCAGAAATGTGGCGCTATGCGCAATCGAAACATTCACCGCGCCAATATTGAAATCCGCGGCGGCGTACTTCGCATTGAAAAGCAGACTGCCACCGACCGAGAACGACGTTTGGCCGGGGCCGCCCGACGGATTCACGAGGAAGACATTCGATCCCCCCAACGGCTGGCCGGAGGTCAATTTTGTTGGCCCACCGAGGAACGAAAATGAATTCAACGCCGTAAATTGCGGTACTGAAACATCCACGATATTTCCCCCTCCCCCCAACGCCAGCTTCACGGGCCCACCAATCAAGGTCGACTGAGCCGGACTGTTAAAAAGGACCAACGTTCCTCCAAGCGGCGCCGTAATCTTCACGCCTCCCGCGATCGTCGTCGCGCCGATATTGACGGTATTGCCGGCAGCGGCAAAATCCATGGTGAGATTCCCGCCATACAACCCCGGCGAAATTGCTACATTGCTTCCCGAAGTACCTCCGCCATCGATCGTAATGGACCCAAGAATATTGGCCAAGTGTATACTATTGTTGATCGGCGTAACTGGAGCGCCGTTCAAAAGATAACTGACTCCATTAATTGTATTATTGATATCGATGCCTCCCATGGGATCAGCACCAATCTGAACAAAGATCGGACCAATTTTTCCTGGAAGAGTTGTGTCCGTTTCAAAAACCTTCAGGGATGTACCTGCGGTCACCAAATTGATGACTGCGGCCGGCGCAATGCGTGACTCGAGAGCTTCGATGGACATACGTAGACGGAATTAAGGGTGTTGATTGTGGGTGACGCAGAGCATGCCGAAACAGGCAACCCGCAGACCCTTTTTAACGATCATGCGGTTCCGACACAAGCCCGCATTTATTTCATCGGCCTGTTAAGCCGGATGAAATGCATTTATTACAAACCACACAAGGGCAACCACTTACAAAATCCCCCAACGCGCTTGCGAGACTGATCACCGCCCTTCTTAAGCTTACCGATCATTTCCCGTCGCAAAAGCCCGCGAAAACTCGTCTTTTCGTTTTCACCCCGTTCGGCCGCCAATTGGCCTGATTGCTTCCCTTTTTCGGCCGGAGAGGCAAGCTGCCCCGAAAGCCGAGCTTGCGAACTTGTAATCCGCTTTCGGACTGCTTCTGAATCTCTCCTCATCTCCTTGAAAATAAGCCGGGATTGCGGCCGAAACTGGGAATTGGGCCCGCTGGGAGACGCTTCCACAGATGATTCGAAGGCTTGCATTTCACCCCGGTTGCATTATTGACCGCCTTTCCAAACCGTTGACGACATGGCCGCTGAACCGATCAAAATCGATCCTCCGAAAACCGACTCGAAAATCTTCGCCTATACCCGCTGGGATGTGATTCCGGTCCTTTTCGGAGTGCTGCACTGCGCCTACTTCTTTGCGCTTTTCTACCTCTACCCACGGACGCCGCTTTGGATCATGCTCATTCTCGGGTTCATCTATTCCGTGAGCATTTCGTGGAACATCAACGGGATCTCGCACAATTTCATCCACAACCCGTACTTCCGCTCCCCTCTCCTGAACCGCCTCTTCAGCGTCCTGGAATCGGTCACCTGCTGCTTTTCGCAAGTGTACTATGATGTGGTCCACACGCAGCATCACAAGGGCAACAGCGACAAGCAGGACGAGAAAGGCGACACGGTCGACTGGATCTCCATTTACCGCCACGGTCATGACGGCGAAGCGGAGAATGTGTGGGCTTACACCTTTCTGAGCTTCTTCCGGGACAATCCGGCCGCGATCAGCCGTGAATTGAAAAAGCGGGGCGAAGAGGAAGCTCGCTGGGGCAAGATCGAGCTGATCATGTTCGCCTCGGTGATGTTCATCGAGTTCGTCCTCAACTGGCGGTTCATGATCTTTTACTTCATCCCATTCATGTACTTCGGCCACTGCCTGAGCTACCTGAACGGATATTACCGTCATTACGGTGGCAATCCCGATAAGCCGATCGCGTGGGGTGTGAGCAGCTACGACAAGCTTTATAACTGGATCTGGTTTTATAACGGTTACCACGCCGAACATCATTTCCGCCCGAAAGTGCACTGGACGCAAATGGTCCAATTGCACAACCAAATCGCCGATCTGCAGAAACAGGAAGGCGTGCGTGTCATCAAACCACCACACGCCCTCGGATTCCTCGATCCCGATCTGCCGCGGCGTGGCAGCGGGAAGCAGGAGGAGACTGCACCGGCGGTTTCCTAAGACGGCCGCAAAGAAAGCTTTGTTATACCCGGCAGGTTTTACGACCTGCCGGGCTTTCTTTTGCCTCAAGCCAATCGCGGAGGCTACGTCCAGCCGCCTGGAAGCTTATCATCGCTGGTCTGTACGTGATTTTCCTTAGGTCCACACAGGAAAAGCCCCAATTGAATTCGCGGCATCGCAATGGGACAATAACCCTAATGGAAATACGGAAGTGTCGCGCGTGCGGCAAAAAATATTCCCGAGACCTCTTCTCCTGTCCCTGCTGCGGACGATCGTTTTTGTACGTCACCGCGAAAAAGGTGGGAATCGCGATCCTTTCATTGTTTGCCGTCGCAACGGCAATCTACGTAGCCTGCGTGTTGAACAAATCGCAGGCCAGCTACCAGCTCGCCAAGGATGCTTACGCCGCGACGGTAAAGCAGCAAAATGACGGTCAACCTTCGGAGTTCGCCTCCGCATCGATGCGACGCCTTTCCGACAAATCTGAGTCCGCGAGCACCGTGCAGTCAGGTCACTGACGGAACTCAAAGAGTCGCGATGATCCATTGGAGCGATCAAAGGCGACCCTCATCGTTGGGATTCCAGGAGGCGGTCCCTTAGCCTTCGATCGCCGGGATCCCTCACTTTGCCGAGTCGCTCCCGCGCTCTTCGACTCGCATTCATTCAAGCCGTGTAAGGGTATACCCCCGATAGCGGAGGCCCGCACGTCGGTATGGAAGCTGGCTTTGCTCCCCCTTGCATGGCCCCGGAATTCAGGGACGGCCCCCGATTGTTTCCTGGACCGGCATTTCTCAAGATCGGAAATGGGCGCGCATCCGAGCATACCCCATCACCTCTTCCCTGTATCATTTCGACGCGAGATCACGGGCATCAAATCCATCCTCTATCAGCTTAATATCGGTCATACATGAGTATCACCCCATCCGACGCAGAATCTCAGTCACAGGTCACCCAATTACGAGGGATAGTCATCGCTTTGGCTCTGGCGGCAATCTTTGCCACCACATTGAGCAACACCCCGGCCGACAAGGTCGCGAATCTTGTAAAATTTGACCGGACCGATTTTTATTCGGCAAGATCATTGCCGCAAGCCTTCGGCATGACCAAGTGCCTGAAGCCGGCCCAGGATCTGGCCAATGCGATTCACAAGAACGATTCGGCAAAAGACGAGGCCGTTCGTTTCCATCAGTGGGACCTCATTTTCATGCTTTCCTATGGAAGTCTGCTCGTCATTGCGGGCGGAACGCGCAGTGGGTCTGGATGGATTGTTCGAGAAGCAAAATCTTTTGAACGAGAGTTCGCATCTTCTCCGGGATGGTTGAGGTGGCTCTCCAGCCACCTTGAAAACACCCATTGGATTACAGTAACCGGTCTCGTTGGGTTCTTTTCAGACCTTGCCGAGTATTTTCTCTGTCGAGCATTCATTCACGATCCCGGTCATTTGACGAAGTTCTTGTGGTGGATCGCCAAAGTGGTCGCCGTCACGAAATTCACCGTCATACCTGGCATCTTCGTCGTTCTGGCAACTTTTGCTTTACCGATCAGTAAAGGTCTTTTGCGGCAACAGGCTCACTAACTCTATGCAGAATCTCTTTGAAAAAATTCGCGTCATTTGGGAGGAAATCGTCAGCGCTCACCGGCAGGCGATGCACGCGCGCTTCGCGATACTCGTGAGTGCCCTCTGGGCATTGCTTCTCCTGAGTTCTCCGGGGAAAGATATCATGCGCTCTCTCGCATCAGGGAGTTGGAGCGATGAGATCCTCAAGACAGGCCAGGCTCCTCCGGATCTCGATCGGATCGGCTGGTTCTTTGCCGGCGTGCTCGTGCTTTCCGCGACATGCTGGCTGTGGTCGCGGCTTGGACTTTCCATTGACTTTCTGGGGAAATCACAACCGCCGAGCCTTTCCAAACAACGTCTGGAGCGGGATTTGCCACATTTCTACGGTGCAGTTCCATTTGTCGCCGCCGCTTCAGCATTCGCTTCCGCGTCCTTGCACGAAATCCCGGAGGCATCTCACCTAAACAGTTATCTGGGAGCATTGCCCATCCTTGGACTTCTCTTCGGCGTACCGTTCTTTCTTATCTTTTTTGGCAAAGCTCCCAATCAAGGGAACCGCGATAACTTCGGCCCGTTATGTTGGACGCTAACCATCTATATCATCCTGGCATGGTGGCGGGCCTATTATACGCAGAATATTTTGACGGCGCTGGTCCCATCAATACTGCTTTTGACTCCGCTGCTCCTCTACGGGCTCGAAAGCTCCTGGGCTGTCTTTGTGATGCCCATCGGCCTTCTCATCGCCTGGCTTGCTCACCTTTACGAATCGGCTCTCCCGATTGCTGCACTGATCTTGCTGAGCGTTCTGGCCATACTGACGAAAGCACTCGCTCCACAAGCGAGCAAGATCGCCTGGGTATCCGCTTCGGGAAACCAACTGACGCTCCGGGATCTTTTCCAGTTACTTGTTGGCATCAAAAAGCCGGAGGACAAACAGGAAGAAAACACCACTCATTTCCTCCGGATCGGAGGACTTCTGACGCTTTTCCAGATCGGTCTGTTTGCCGCCGCGCTGATTTCGCCACAACTGCTGCCATTCATTATTGGCTCGGGCGCCGTATTGGCGCTCGGCTTCGCCGGCTGGGTGACACTCGGAAGCGCGCTTCTCGTCACCACCCGCGCGATACGATTCCCCCTCGTCAGCACCCTTTTGCTCCTCGCCGCTTTCTTCAGTTTGTGGAATGACAATCATCAGGTCCGAATCAGCCAGGATCCAAAAGCTGCCGCCAATGTTCGTGTCGCCAAGGAGATACATCGAGACGAACCAAACCCTCTCAAACCGGTCGGCACAAAGTTCCGCGAATGGCAGCAACAGATCAGCGCGACAGAGTCGCAGGGCTCTGCGCCAGAGCAAAAGCTGCCACCCTGCGTCATTGTGGCAACCGAAGGTGGAGGCATCCGTGCCGCCTTCTGGACGGCCACTGTGCTCAGCACCTTGCAGGACGCCTCGGTAAAACGCAAAACGGCGAACCAGCCGGATTTTGCCTCCCATCTTTTCGCCATTAGTGGGATTTCGGGTGGAAGCATCGGAACGGCTTTCTTCACCGCCCTCTGCAGCAAACGAGATGTTCCCGCGAAAGAACAGACCAGTGCCATGCGGCTCCAATCCGCACAAATGCTCGGGCGGGATCATCTGGCGCCGCTTCTCGGAGCCATGCTTTATCCGGATTTTGCGCAACGTTTTCTCCCGATCCGACTCCTGCCGGATCGCGCCCGATCGCTTGAAGAGTCATTCGAAACCGCGTGGGACAAAGAGTTCAAGCATCAGGATACCCGCATGAGCGACCCATTTCTCGCGTTGTGGAATCGCCCGGACCACACGTGGGTTCCTTTGGTTTTTATGAGCGGCGCCCTGGTGGAAAACGGCAAGCGTGTTATTGGAAGTCCGGTGCGTATTTGTACGGGACCGGGCGGTGAATTCGTGGATGCCCACGACTTGCACGCGCATCTCCGAACGAAAGGTCCGATCGACGGCGACTGGCAGGATGTGCCGCTAAGCACGGCGGCACATGTCAGTGCCCGCTTTCCGTTCTTCAGCCCTCCCGGACGTTTTCCCAGCGGCTATCGTACGATGGATGGAGGATACTTCGAATCGAGCGGGGCATCCGCGGGACTGGATATCCTGAATGCCGTGCTCGCAACACGTGACAGCGAGAAGGGCCCCACGAATCCAATCATCTTAGTCCTGCTCCGATTTGGAGCCCAACCGGAACTGTCCGACAACCTTCCAACGCCGGCCCGCGCCACATCGCTGGTCCCGATTGACGATGCAGCCCGTCGAGAACCATCCCATTTTCTAAATGAGACGGATGCGCTCATAGGTACCGTCGTGCGAGCCCAGGGCGCCCGCGGAAGCTATGCCGTCGACATGATCACCGGCCGGTATGCGATCCAGCCGGACATCGTGTATTCCTTCACCTTCAGCGGCGACGACATCCCGCTCAGTTGGACTTTGTCCGGGCAATCGTGCAAAGAAATGCTCGATCAAATGCCGGAAACTGAAGTAAGGCCCAACGGCGTTACCGATCTTCCGACAACGGCGAGTAATCGGGAAGTACTCGGCAAACTGCTGACAGACATGTACGGCCAGAAGCCACAGGCCAGATGATCAGCATTTCACAACGACAGCCTGGCTCGACAAATCATTCGAGCCAGGCACTCATCGAATAGGCTCTATTCAGGCAAACTGCCCGAGCCCGCGCTCGATTCGCGTCAGCACCTTTTCTTTCCCAAGGACTTCGAGCAGATGATAGAGGCTCGGCCCCGCGGTCTTTCCGGTGGTGGCAAGGCGCGTCGGATGCACGAGAACGCCTACCTTTACACCCAGTTGGGCGGCAGTTGCTTTCAGCGCGGCTTCGATCGAGGCAGCATCAAATGCAGCGAGCCCGGCGAAAGCATCGCGCACCGCCTGGAGGCGTGGTTTGTTATCGGGGACGAATTGCTTCGCCGCGCCTTCCGCATCGTAGCTGAAGTCGTCGGTAAAATAGAAACCACCGTAACCCGGCAGTTCATTGAAGACCCGAAGCTTGCCTTTGCAGGTCTCGAGTGCCGCCTGGACGTAAGAGTCTGGAAAGCGGCTCAACTCAACGGCGCCGCGCTGCAACGCCTCGCGGCCAAGCTTCTGGAAGCGGTCGTCCGCGATCTCCTTCATATACTCACCGTTCAGCCACGTGCACTTATCAAGATCGAATGCCGCGTTCTTGCGATTTACACCCGATAGCTCAAAACGCTGAGCCACTTCCGCGATATCGATTTTCTCGCGATCATCCTTCGGTGACCACCCAAGGAGGCAGAGGAAATTCCGCACGGCCTCGGGAAGATAGACGGCTTCGACGTAAGTCGTGATGCTTGCCCCTTGGTCGCGTTTGCTCATCTTGGAGCCATCCTTGTTGAGGATGAGCGGGATGTGGGCGTAACGCGGAGGCGTGGCGCCGAGCACCTTAAATAGCTCGAGATGCTTTGCGGTGTTGGAAAGGTGGTCCTCTCCGCGGATGACGTGCGTGATCTTCATCTCGATGTCATCCACCACATTCACGAAATGAAAGATCCACGAACCATCCGGACGACGGATGGTCATATCCGGATGTGTCTCCGCCTTGGTAAGGTCAAACTCGATGCGGCCACAGATCTCGTCATCGACCACCACAACTTCGCGCGGTGAGCGAAAACGCCAGGCGCCGCCATCCTCATAGAGGTGGCCGCCGTCCTTGAGGCGGTCGAAATAGCGCTGATAAATCGCCTCGCGCTCGCTCTGAAAATACGGGCCGTAGTCGCCGCCCTTGAGCGGGCCTTCGTCCCAATCGAGCCCCAGCCAATTCAGGCTGTCGAAGATGACCTGAACGGCTTCCTGGGTGTTGCGCGCCTTGTCGGTATCTTCGATGCGGAGCACCAGCGTGCCTCCGGTATGCCGGGCATAAAGCCAGTTGAACAAAGCCGTGCGTGCTCCGCCAACGTGCAGGTAGCCCGTGGGAGAAGGCGCAAATCGAACGCGAACATTGGAACTCATGGAACCGCTCAGCCTGCGCCAGACGGGGGGTTGGTGCGAGGAGAAAATGGAAGGGATGCCTCACGCGGAGCCGCGGGGGTCGCGGAGGGAGAGGGAGAAAGGATGGTAGGTGGGCTTTCGGGCGGTAGCGGTAGGCTTCGTAATCATAATCCCCTCCCCGTTCGGGCAGAGGACGTTGTCGATTAAGATTAGGATACGATTACGAGCCCACAGCCCACAGCCCACCACCTCTCCGCCACCCTACTTCAACCAGACTTCCACCCGCCGGTTTCTCTCCCTACCCTGCTCCGACTCATTCGAAGCCACGGGCAGTACCGGCCCCAATCCACTCACGAGCGCCGGCGTGATCCCGCGCATCGCCAGTTGCTTACCGATAGCCTGGGCACGCTCGCGGGAGAGTTTCACGTTGGATGCAGACGTGCCGGAGTTGTCGGAGAAGCCGAAAAGCATGAGGTGCCTGCCATTGGCCCGCGGCTCCCCCATCAGTTGCGAGATGCGGTCCAGATCTCGAATCGACTTGTTATCCAAATCGGTGCTCCCTTTGCGGAACCGCAGGTTCAGCGAGAGACGTTCCGCATCCTTTGCCGCGCGCAAGTAATCCGTTGGCGCGCCGCCGGCGATGGTCGGGCGTTGAAGATCGATGGTTTGTTTGATGAACCCGATCTTGCTCACCACGTCCTGGCCCTCTTCACCGAGCGCAAACTCGACGAAGCGGGAGATCCACGGATGCGAAGGTGTCGCCGCGGTGTAGATAAAAAGACGACGCGCCAGCGCGTAGTCTTCCGTAGCCACGGTGAACCGCGTCGCCAGCAGCGGCGCGGCGCCGGTTTCGGAAACGGCGAGCAGTTTCGCGCTCCGAACAAAGGGCAGCCCGACAAAGCCGATCGCTTGCGGATCCGTGCTCACGGCGTCGGAGAGTTCGTTGCTGTCTTCGAATCGCTTCGCTTTGTCGCTCAGCTGGCCACTTCCCAAGACCAGGGTTTTGAACGTATCGAAGGTGCCGGATTTTGCATCACGAGCCAGAACATCGATCGGTCCCGCCTTTCCGCCGACCTGCGCCCAATCAGTAATCTTCCCGCTGAAGATGTCGCCAATCTGCTGCACCGATAGCGTATCGACTGGATTTCCTTTGTGCACGAGCACAGCGATGCCATCGAGGCCAAGGACGTGTTCGCAAGCTGCAGATTGGAGGTCCCCCAGCCCGATCGCCGCACAGGCCTGCGCTTCCTCGGGCTTGATCGGCCGTGAGGCCACACCCACATCGCACTTTTGGGCCACGAGGTCGTCGAAGGCCGTCTTCGAGCCGTGCGCGGCGATTTCAATCGCCTTCGGCGCGACGCCCTCGGCGAACCGGCCTTCGATCGTCATCTCCTCGTGGTCCTTTCCGGGAATACGACGCGTCTCGATAGCCCCTTGTTTTTCCAGGAATCTCTCGAGCAAAGCCGGCAGGAGTTCCGCACCGATCGTGTTCGAGCCATGGAACCGCAACACAACCTCGGCCGGCGGAGCCGGAGCGAGTTCGTGAGGTGCGGTATCCGTCTTAGTGGTCGCAAGCGCGGCAGCACCCGGGGTCGGAGATGCAGCCACGGCTGCGGCCGGAGCCGGCGGGGGCGCGGCGGCGTCGGTTGACGCCGGGATCGTCGGTTCCCTGGTATTTGCCGGCGCCGGAGTTGCCCCTCCATTGAGCGAAACGACCCTGACCGGAGCTGGCGCATGCGCCGCTTTTGTTTCGCCGGAAGCAGAGTCGTGCGGAGCGCTGTTTCCGCCGAGGAATTTCCCCCCGAAGAAAGCCGCAAGCGCCAGGACTGCGGCAATCCCCGCCACTGCAGCCCAGGGCATTTTCCGCCCGGTGGCATCGGCAAGCGATTTTTCCGGTTGTTTTGCCCCAGCCACAGGCACGTCCGCTGCCGTCGTCTCCGCACCTCCAGGCCGCGCGCCAACGCGAATCCGCGACGTGGGCGCTTCGGCCCGAAACTCGGCGATGTCTTGGAGGGCGGCGAGGGCCTGCATGGACGAAGAATAGCGATTCTGCGGCCAGCGATTGATCATGACCATGACCCATTCACACAACGCTTGAGGCAAATCCGGGCGCCGCGAATGGAGGTTCAGTGCTTCGTGATTCAGATGCGCCGCGATCACGTCGGAGATGCGATCGCCGTCAAACGGGTAAACTCCCGCCAGGGCAAAATAAAAGACGCACCCGATGGAATAGAGATCGCTCCGCGTATCGACCGGCTCGCGATTGAGGATCTCGGGCGCCACGCAAAAGACCGACCCCGTCACCGTTCCATCCTTGTCCGGCTCGGAATTCGGGGCAGACAGAAAGCGGCTGATACCAAAATCGAGTAGCTTCACCTGAAACTGGCCGGTGGGAGCCGCCGACAGCATCACATTCGACGGCTTCAGATCGCGGTGCAGCAAGCCGGCGTGATGCGCCGCCGTCAGCCCCTCCAGCGTTTGCTCAGCAAGCGCCAGGAAATCCGGAGTATCCATGGGCCCCTGCCTCTCGATTCGCTCATCAATGGTTTCGCCGTTCACGTACTCCATCACGATATACGGCGCCCCTTCATCCATCCCCATATCGTAAACCGTTACGATATTGGCATGGCGGATCGAGGCCAGCCGCATGGCTTCCTGCCACGTGCTGTGTACAACATTTTCGCTTACGCCATCAGGCTTTAGCCGCTTGATGGCCACAGTTCGCTCAAGTTGCGTGTCCCAGGCCGTGGAAACCTCGCCCGCTCCTCCTTGCCCGACCACGGAATGAAACTGATAACGGCTCTGCAGTTTGGATGGTGGTGGTGGTGGTTGCATTGGTCACAGGATGCAACACATCGAAGCCACATTCCGGAGATGATTCAGTAAACGTTTGGTTACAGTTTTATGACAGCGACCCTAAGTTAACAACCTGTCAGCTATGCGTGACAAATTATTCCACTTTCCAAAGTGAGACAGCGTCATCGAAGCGACAAGATGACGCTCTTTTCTATGTCCCTCCTCTGTAAGACGTTGCGGACGAATTCCTGCTAAGACGCGATTCACCCATATGAGGATTGACCGTTTTACCCAAAAAATGCAGGAGGCGCTGCAAGCCGCGCAGGACTCGGCATCGCAGGCGAGCCACTCCGAGATTTCCAACGAACATTTTCTGCTCGCGTTACTCGAACAGCAGGAGGGAATTACCCGGCCGCTACTCGAAAAAATTGGCGTAACACCGCGTAATATTGAGGACGCTCTACGCGCAGATCTAAGTCGTCGTGCGAATGTCCATGGCGGACACTCCGGACCAGGCCTCGGACGTGAATTGTCCCAGGTCCTCGATGCGGCTCAGCGCGAGATGGAGCGGATGAAGGACGAGTATACCAGCGCCGAACATTATCTGCTTGCATTAGCAGACTCCAGCGTTCCCGCCGCTCGTTTTCTCAAGCAGGCCGGTGCGACTCGCGATAAGATCATGCAGGCGCTCCAGCAAGTGCGCGGTTCGCAGCGTGTCACCGATCAAAACCCGGAAGGTAAGTACCAAACCCTGGAGAAATATGGCCGCGATCTGACGCAGCTCGCGCGCCGCGGCAAGATCGACCCGGTCATCGGCCGCGATAATGAAATCCGGCGCGTGATGCAGGTGCTTTCCCGCCGCACTAAGAATAATCCCGTGCTGATCGGCGAGCCCGGCACCGGCAAGACCGCGATCGTCGAAGGTCTGGCCCGGCGCATCGTTTCCGGCGACGTACCGGAATCACTGAAAAATAAACGCATCGTCGCGATGGATATCGGCTCGATGATCGCGGGAGCGAAGTTCCGTGGAGAATTTGAGGATCGGCTCAAGGCGTTCCTCAAGGAAGTTACCGAATCGCAAGGCGAGATCATCCTGTTCATTGACGAGCTACATACGATTGTCGGCGCCGGCGCAAGTGAGGGTGCGGTCGATGCGAGTAACATGCTCAAGCCGCAACTGGCGCGCGGCGAGTTGCGCACCGTCGGCGCGACAACTCTCGACGAGTATCGTAAGTATATCGAAAAGGACGCTGCTTTGGAGCGGCGCTTCCAGCCGGTCATAGTAGATGAGCCAACCGTGGAAGATACCATTGCGATCCTGCGTGGTCTGAAGGAGCGATATGAAGTGCATCATGGCGTGCGCATCCAGGACAGTGCGCTCGTGGCCGCGGCGACGCTTTCGAATCGTTATATCAGCGATCGCTTCCTGCCCGATAAAGCAGTGGATCTCGTGGACGAAGCAGCTTCACGGCTGAAGATCGAGCTCGATTCCATGCCGACGGAGATCGATGTGATCGAGCGCGAGGTGATGCAGCTCGAAATGGAGCGTCAGGCTTTGAAGAAGGAGAAGGATCTCGCCAGCCGGGATCGCCTCCAGCGCATTGAAAAAGAACTCGCCGACTTGCGCGAAAAGAGCGGCCAGCTCAAGGCGCAATGGCAGAGTGAAAAGGCGGTAATCGATCAGCAACGCAAGCTGCAGGAGCAGCTCGAGCAGGCGCGTATCGAGCTGGAGCAGGCGCAGCGCCGCGGAGAACTCGGCAAAGCGAGCGAGATCCAGTATGGGCGTATTCCGCAAGTGCAGGCCGAAATCGAGGAACATAACAAGAAGCTCGCGCAGATCCAAAAGGGCGGGCAGCAAATGCTGAAGGAGGAAGTAACCGAGGAAGATATTGCCAAAGTGGTCTCCGCCTGGACTGGTATCCCCGTCTCGCGCTTGCAGGAAGGCGAACGTGAAAAGTTAGTCAGGTTGGAAGACCACCTTAGTCAGCGGGTCATCGGGCAGAAGCAGGCGATCAAGGCGGTATCCAATGCCGTGCGGCGCGCCCGCGCCGGATTGCAGGAGGAGAATCGACCGATCGGCTCCTTCATTTTCCTGGGCCCCACTGGCGTCGGGAAGACGGAACTGGCGCGTGCGCTGGCGGAATTTCTTTTCGATGATGAAAATAATATGATCCGCATCGATATGAGCGAGTACATGGAGAAACACTCCGTGGCCCGTCTCATCGGTGCGCCTCCAGGCTATGTCGGATACGAAGAGGGCGGGCAGTTAACGGAATCCGTACGCCGCAAGCCTTACTCGGTGGTGCTGTTCGACGAGATCGAAAAGGCGCATCACGATGTATTCAACGTGCTGCTGCAGGTGCTGGACGATGGCCGGATCACCGACGGCCAGGGCCGGACAGTGGACTTCAAGAACACGGTTATCATTATGACCTCAAATATCGGCTCGCAGCATATCCTTGATGCCGAGAATGCCGAACAGCGCGAGGCGCTGGTCATGGACGCCCTGCGCGGTCATTTCCGGCCGGAATTCCTCAATCGTGTCGACGAGATCGTGATCTTCGACCGGCTTACAGAGCAGGATCTCACCCGGATTGTCGAAATCCAGTTGCACCGCCTGCTCAAGCGGCTGGAAAGCCAGAAGCTGCACCTGGAGCTGACCGATGCGGCCCGTTCGAAGCTGGCCCGGGACGGTTACGACCCGGTTTATGGCGCACGGCCTTTGAAACGGGTGATCCAACGGGAAGTCCTCGACCCGCTCTCCCTGGAGCTGCTGGGCGGAAGATTTCACGAAGGCGATACAATCCATGCGGACGCAAGCGATGGGAGAATCGTATTCAGCAAGTAGAATGCGTACTCCTCTTTTCGCCGATTCTGGTGTAGATTGGGGTAACCGCGATCCCAATCCCGCCTATGGACCAGTACCTCACAATCGCCTCTTTCAACGAACGTGAACCTGCCGATCGCCTGACCGAACGCCTCATCGGTGCCGGCTTCAAAGCAGACGTCTTCGACGAATCAGCCGCCCAAAAATGGCTGTTGCTCAATCTGAAGCCGCGCGCCCACATGAGGGTGCGTGTGCCAAAGGATGATGGCAACCGAGCTCTCGAGCAGCTGCGCGAATGGGACGCTGCCGATGGCGCCATGCACGATGCCGTGCGCTGTCCGCAGTGCAGCTCCTCGCGTATCGAGTACCCGCAGTTTTCCCGTCGCACCTTGATGAGCGCCTTTCCCGCAGCCGCGGCGGCCGCCGGAATCATCGAGCGGCAATATTTCTGCGAAGCGTGTGGATTCACCTGGGATGGCGAGCCGAAACCGCAGCCGAAGCTGGATGTGCTGAACTGGCCGGAAGGCACCCGCGTTCCTTAGTGGAACATGGCGCTTGAATCTGCAGCGAACTAAAAACGTTCAACGTTCGACGCTCAACTTTCAACGTTTAAAGGCTCCGGATATTAGTCAGAAGTCGCAGCGTTGCTTGGTTGAACGTTGAAAGTCGAACGTTGAACGTTTCTTTGGTTCGTCATTCGATATTCGTCTAAGTCTAAGCGCCCCTCTCAAACCCCCGCTGCCACCACACTCCCCGCCACCCGATCCGCTCCCGCGTCTTCCAGCCGCGCCCGAAACTTCAGATGGCGTCTCCTCGTCCACTCTACCAAGGGATGCCAGATGCGATGCACGAGGTCATGTTTGATCAGGAGATGCCAGAATCGGTTGGATCTCTTGTATAAATAAGACATGGCCAGGTAAGGCGGAACCGCCCGCCAGTCATCGGGACGGCGAAGCCAGATCGACCGGTGCGAGAAGAGTCTTTGATAGATCCACGCATAACCGCGGGCCAGTTCCTCCACGGTCATGTGTTTCGGCTGAAATACCACGTGCCCGGTATCATAGAGACTCCAGTCCCGATGTAATAACCGGTCTTCTTTCTCCATTTGCCGAAAGAGGGGCGTCCCCGGATAAGGTGTTAGGATGTGGAAGGTCGCGCATTCCAGGCGGTTCTCTTCGATCCATTGTGCGGTTGTCGCAAAGACGTCCCGCCGGTCTTCATCGAAACCGAGCACGAAGCTGCCGTTGACCTGAATTCCATGCTCGTGAAGCAACTGAACCCGGCGGGCATAGTCGTCAGTACGCGGGGTGCGCTTCCGAGCATTGGCCAGATTGCTGTCTGACAAGCTCTCAAACCCGATAAAAACGCCGGTGCAACCTGCCAGCGCCATCTCGCGAACGAGTTGTGGATCATCCGTCACATCGATTGTCACTGCGGCGCTCCAGATCTTTTCGAGCGGCCTCAGAGCCCGGCAGAGCGCGCGCAGATAGTCTTTCCGTGAACCGAGATTATTATCGACGAAAACAGCATAGGGCTGTTCATCCGCGGCAAACTCCTCCACGACTTGCTCCGGATCACGCATTCGATATGGCATGCGCAAGCCATCCGTCGATAGATAGCAAAAACCGCAGCGATTGTGGCAGCCGCGCGTCGCGATAAGGCTGGCGGTCGTCAAAAAGCTTCGGCGCGGAAGCAAAGCGCGGCGCGGTGCAGGATCGTCGCGATACTCTGTTTCGTACATCGCGTGATAACGCGGTTGCAGCATTCCATTTTCCACATCGCGCAGAATGCGTGGCCACAATTGGACACCGTCTCCGATAGCCAGTGCATCGGCGTGCGGAGCCGCTTCTTCCGGACAGGAAATCACGTGCAACCCGCCGAGGATGACCTTGGCTCCCCTCCTCCGATACCAGGACGCCAGCTCATAAGCGCGTCGGGCAAAGGTCAGATGCACGGTGATTCCCACCACTTCCGGCATCGGTTTCCATGGAGCGCGGCCATGCAACAGGTTCTCATCCCAGTACTCCAACCGCCAAGGTTCCGGGGTAGCACCCGCGAGACTAGTCAGCGCCAGCGTAGGAGTCAGCACATGCTTCCCGAAGCTGGCGTGCGCATCCTTGGGATAGAAAGGGTTGATAAGCAGCGCATATCGAATCTCGATGGGAGCCGCCGGCAACGCGTCATCGAGAAATGGTGGAGTCACCATTTCCGCAGGCATCCATCTGGAGCGAATCTTCGCTCGAAACGGTTCTTCCGGATCAATAATCTCGAACATAGTTCACAAGCGGTTTGGATGTGTGATGATTGGTTTCAGATCGCCGGTTCCGAGACCGGCAATGTCCGTTCCGCAGCAAACGCACCTCTCTCATCGGAACATTCCATCGCCGTTGCCGGCCCTCTGGCCAGCTTCCGGAGAAATACATGCACCCCCGACTGGACATGCCCGCGTAACTCAGCGTAAGAGGCCCCAAGGGTGCGGAAGCATTTCCCATGGCCCCACCAAAGAAATCCCGCACAAGCGTGAGCTAATCCATGAAACGCCACACGCCACCACCATGGCTCGCCGTGCGGATAATGCCGGGCCGCCAGGCGGTCCCGATGGAATGCAATGTGCCCGGCTTCGTCGCGGAGGATCAACCGGCACATCGCCTCGATCGGCGGATCTCCTGCGTGCCGCCGGATCAACCGATAGTAACCGGTGCTGACAATCTCGACGACGAGGAGGACGAGCATCTCGAACTGCACGCCAAAGAGCTTGCGAACGCGACAAAACATGCGGAACGCATAAGTCGTTTCCACAAAAGTCCCGCTTAAACGCTTTACCGCACCAGTGAGCAGGCGTGAATGCTCACCCTCCTCGGCAAACCAAAGATCCGTCACGCGACGAATCTCCGCAGCCGAAGCGCGAAGCCGTTCGGCATCGTGGGCAATGAGGCAGCAGGGGCCGCCTCCGTCACCGAGTTGATACTCCGCAAGAGACCAGGCAAGCGCTTTGCGCTTCGCCTCGGATATATTCAATGGAGCCCCCCAGTCCGGCTCCGGGCGATTCATGCGATTGGCCGTGAACCGGCGAATCCAGTGTGCGTAGTTCATAATGTTTTACGGGTAAGTGGGTCATCGGGATGCCGTGGATGCTTTGGCGGCCGCGTTCATCACGAGCCGGATACCCCGATCCCTTCGGATTTGAATGGCTCGCCAATCTTCGTTGAGAATGATGTCCCGCTTGTCCCGGGCGATGTCATTCAGGAGCTTAGCCGCCTGCTCGGAAAGCTCCCGTGACTGGTCCTGTTCGGCGACACGGATCAGGTAAGGCCACGCACCAGGTCCGAGGGCAGCCAGATACGGAACATCCAATGGCCGGGTGGAATTCTCCAGCCACCGTGCAACATTCCACTCCCCAACCCACGCCGCGACATCGGCAAATTGCAGCAGAAAAAAGAGCGCAAATGTCGCCTGGAGATTGCGAACGATCAGCCAGCCCAAGCCCTTGCTCCCCTCGACATAGGCCGCGAGAATGATAAAGCCCGAAAACACCAACAGCAGAAAACACGCGACATAGATCCGCAGTGTCGTCAGTTCAAAAACATCCACATACATCTTCAGCCGGAGCAGGACGCCGCCGATCATAATGATGTTTTGCAGAATCCAAACGTGCGCGGCGGCTTTGAGTACGCGGCCTCCCGTTACTTCCGGTCCATGGTGAAAGATTACCGTCAGGACAACCGCGGAAAGCAGTACAGCGATGATCAGGCTGTTAACCCCTTCGTGGACGTAAGTGGTATGACTTACGCCTTCCGGGAGGACCGCGTGCAACCACAGATAAAAGACGTCTATGGTATTTGCGATGAAGAAGAGCAGATTCAGAACGACCATGACAGTGATGCACTGCTTCCTGGCCAGACGCGGATCGCACCTTCCCCATTTCGGCAAGCTCCGCCCGGCTCCCCACCACCCGGCAAAGCCGCCCACCGGACGGATGAACGCCAGCGCGGCCGTTGCCACGGCGGCCCAGAAAAGGAACCGTCCGATTGAGAGATCCAGATGGACGATCCAATCTGCGACGGCTCGGAAAACACGAGAGACCCAATCGCGAAGGATCGCATTCCCACCACTGAGGATCGCGGTAAAGGCGCCGCCCAGTAAAAGCGCAGGCGCAGCGACTTGGAAAGCTCCCGCAGTCCGTACGGAGTTTTCCCGGATCGTCCCACGATAACCCTCATGATCATAAACCGCTTTTGCGACCCACAGCCATCTACCCGGTGCCCGGATAAGAGCAGCAGCCGCATCGAAAAAGCGGAACGTCCAGGAAGGCACGCAATCAAAACGCTCACTTAGCAAGGCGACTAAGAGCAGCGAGATAACCAATGCATTGGGAAAACTGAGTTCCACAGCAGATTGAACGCAGGATGGGAAGAGCAGCACTACGGCTCCCCACATCCCCCAGCCCCACCGCGGCGGCCCGAGAAAGATCATCTGAACCAGACCGAGCAGAACCGCGAGAAGCCCCAATGACAAACCCGGACTCACCGGCCAAAGCAGATAATCCGCGCAAAGAGTAATCGCCCCGGCCGAGCACACCGTAACGATGGTCGATGGCGTTGCCGCAGTCGGAAGTGGAGGAGGTTGGGGATTCGTCATGGCAGCGTGGCTCCTTCCACTGCGGCGATTTCCTCCAACCGCACCCGCACTGCAGCTACCGTCTCCTTCAAAGTCGAAGTGCCGGCAGTCACACCGACGATCTGCGCCTCCAGAAACCAGGCGGGATCCAGTTCCTCCGCCCTTTCGATATGAAAAGCACGGCGCCCAGCGGCAACCGCGGCGGCCAGAAGTTGCAAGGTATTGTTACTATTCCGGCCGCCGACAACGACGACGGTATCGGCTTCGGCCAGCAGCTTGCGCAAAGCCAACTGACGGTTTTTCGTCGGCTGGCATACCGTATCGACGAAGCGGACTTCGCAGGCAGGCCGCGCCGCCCGGATCTTTTCCACGAGCGCAGATACTTTTTCGATCGGCTGCGTCGTCTGCGAAACCACGCCGTAGCGCGGCTGATAAGGCAGGAGAGCCACATCTGCGTCGCATTCCACGATGGCCGCTTCCGTGAAATCACCGGTCAACCCATTCACCTCCACATGACCTCGTCTCCCAATAACCACGGGAAAATACCCAGCCGCCACAAGTCGCCCGAGTTGATCGTGCGCCTGCTTGACCAGCGGACAAGTGCCATCGGCCACCTCGTATCCCGCTTGTTTCCAAGCCTGGCGGGCCGCATGAGACGCACCGTGGGCGGTAATCATCACATGCTTCGTGGAAACGCTGCCCGGATCCGCAAGCGATCCTTCCCGCACGCCGGCCTGCGCCAGCCGCTGGCGAACGAGCGGATTATGCGCCAATTCACCCAACACGGTCACCGGTGCAGACCGGGCAAGTCGTTCCGCCCCGGCGATGGCGTCGCGGACGCCAAAGCAGAGGCCGTAATGTTCAGCTACGATGATTTTCATAGAGTTCAGATTTACTTTGCGACACAAAGTTCATGGGCAAAAAAACGGCTACTGGCGTCCGGTGCGCACGATTTGCTCCAGTACATCCAGATACTCCTGGAAGGCTTTCCGGCCACGCGCGGTCAGCGAGTAACTTGTCTGCGGACGCTCGACGACTTCTTTGGTTATCGCCACGTAGCCGGCATCGTGAAGCGTCCGAAGATGGGTCACGAGATTTCCGTCGCTCATCTTCAGCTCGGCTTTGAGATCCTGAAAAGCCCAGCTCTGCCTGGTGGCGAGAAGCGTCATGATGCCCAGCCGCCCTTTCTCGTGGATGGTTTTGTCGAGTTTTTCGAAATCGAACATTTTGTAGTCATGGCATCGCGCCAAGGTCCTGCACCGCCTGCTTTCGGGGCCATGCGAAGAGCGCATAGACCAGATGGAAAAGACCAAAAGTGCAAGCCATCCACATCTGCGCCTTCAATGTATGCTCGCGCACCCCGGCGAAACCACTATGCGCCGTGAAGCCATCCTCTATCACGGGATTGATGAGGATGATCCCGGCGATCAAAAATGCCCACCCGAGCCAGATAAGGGAGCGCGGTGCAAAATGACTCGTCGCCAGCAAGGCCAACCCGTGGCAAATGACCCAAACAGGAACCAGCACTTCGGGATTGGTCGTCAGCCCATACGACCACGTCCACCAAGTCGCCACGGTGTAGCTGGGAAGCACCGCCCGGAGCGCCAGCTTCATTCCCGGCGAAATAAAGGGATCTTCCCGCCGCTTTGCGTCCCGCCACAGAAAGATAAAATTTACCGCAGCGGTAATCAGCAACACCGCGATCCAACGCGTTGTAAACAGCCCCAGCCATAAGTTTAAGTGAGTTCCCACATCAGACGTAGGTCCATATCCTACAAGCGACAGCCAGTTGCCATCCATGAACGAAGTAACCAGGGCAAGCGTTCCACCCAGCAAAGCGCCCGGCGCGGAAATCGCACGATAGAAAGTCGCACGCTCCATGAGCGACCGGATGACGCGCAGGTTTTCTTCTGCTTCGGAGCGGCTTGTCATGGACGCACTTTGCTTTACAAAGTGCATTTCACGCAAGAGAAAAAGTCGCAATTGCTTACTTTTCTGAGGCTTCGCGAATTCCGCCTCAAACCACAGGCCATTCTTTCTTGGTAGGGCAAAGCCAGTTTAAACATAATGAGGATAGCGCGAGACCCGTCGTTTCAGCCTCACTCCTCAGTAATTCTCCCGATTTTACAGTTCGAAGAAATTTGCTAAGCGGTTGAACCAATCCTGCACGGCGCCACATCGTCCGCTGTCTTTAAAAGGAATCTGTGGGTATGCCGCAGCTCACCGCTCCTTCAAGCGTCCTGTTTGTCCCACCAGTGCATTTTGCAGTCCGAAACCATTCTCGAAACTCATCGCAGCATTCCCAAAACTTGCCGCACGCCCATTTTCAGAACTCCGTTTTCAGGAGGTTGAACATTTTCCGGCTTCTCACGGTCTGTACTTCCGGCGTGACGTTCCATCTGAAAATCCCGCTTCGCCTGCATTTGCCTTGCAGCCATGCGCTCGCCGAATGAACCCCGCACGAAATCTTTCGAAAAAAAGACTGTTGACGGTCTCAATGAGATTTGGAATCTTGCGCAGAGTCAGTTCGCGTCCACGGTTTCTCCTCTCTCGGACGATTCCCACCTTGCCTGCAGTGCAAGGGCCGTTCGTACACGAATCTGCTTCCCGAAATACCCATCGTACCTGATCCATGGCGGGTCATAGCAAGTGGTCTAAAGTCAAACATATCAAAGGTCCCCTCGACCAGAAACGAGGCCAGCTCTTTTCCAAACTCGCAAAAGAGATCGCTGTCGCCGCGAAATTGGGCGGCGGAGATCCGAATGCCAATCCACGCTTGCGCAGTGCCATTTTGGCCGCGCAAGCCCAGAGCATGCCGAATGACAACATCGATCGCGCCGTAAAACGCGGCTCGGGAGAAGGTTCGGGTGTCGGCGCCCTGGAAGATCTCGTCTATGAAGGCTGCGTACCAGCCGGCATTGCCGTCCTAGGCGAAGTCTCCACGGACAATAAAAACCGTACTGCGGCAGATCGGCGTTCTATTTTTTCCCGCAATCACGGAAATCTTGCCAGCAGCGTCAGCGTGAGCTATATGTTTATGCGTAAGGGCCAAATCACTGTGCCAAAGAACACAGTGCAGGAGGACAGGCTGTTGGAAGCTGCGTTGGATGCGGGAGCCGAAGATGTGAGCGCGGATGGCGAATACCATTTCGTCACCACCACACACGATCAGCTCTATGCGGTCGGGGAAGCATTGCGAAAAGCAGGCATCGATCCCGATTCCCAAAAGCTCACTTACATCCCGGAAACAACTATTCACATCAACGACGAAGGCGTCGCGGCGCAAGTCATCCGACTCTGCGAGGCCTTGGAAGAAAATGATGACGTGCGGCATGTGCACGCGAATTTCGATGTTTCCGAGCCCGTCCTGGCGAAGGTTGCCGGCTAGTTAGCGGCTTCGCCTCTTCTCTTTTCAGTTTTCCCAACCACTCAACCGAGGCCTGCAGGCAGGCATTTCGGTTCACCCCACCCTATTAGTTTATGACCGAGTCCGTAGACCAATCGCTGCTCACAGAAGAGCAGAATGGCACCACCGTAAAGAAGACGGCCAAGCGCCGCGTTGCCGCGAAGCCTCGCGCGACCGCTGCCCGCGCCGCCGCCAAAGAGGCGGTCGCAGCCGAAGCGAAGGAATCCCCTGCTCCGACAGCGACTAAATCCCGTGCAACGAAGCTGGCTGCGGCCAAGCCTCGCACTACGGCACGCCGAAAGAAATCGGTTGATACGGACGAAATGGCGCCGGAGTTGCCAATGACGATCGAAAGCGTCAATGCTCCGGAACCGGCTCCAACGGCTGTTCCTGAGGCGGCAGCCACATCAGCTAAAGCAGCGCCGATCAAAGCTTCCGCCCCGGCGCCAGTAGCCTCTACGCCAGCAAAGGTTTCAGATTCGAAGCGTTCTCTGGCTGCCCCTTCATCACTGACGGTGGAAGAGTGGAGCCCGCGCCGCAAAACTCCAAAATCGAAGACGCCAGCTCCCGCGGAGATAACTACTGCACCGACGGAGCCTTCTGTCACAGCGAAAACGGTGCCTGCTGCACCCGCAGCCGCCGCTCCAGTTGAAGCTCAGCCTCCAACACCGGCACCCGCTCCCGTGGAAGCTGCGCCGGCACCGGTTCAACCCGTCGCTCCTGCGCCTGCTCCAGCTCCAGGGGCTCGCAAGTACCCTGTCTACATCCCGCGCCATGTGGCAAAACAAATGGAACAGCAGGGCCAACAGGCGCCCATTTCCGTACCCGCTGATGCCGTGCCCGAAGTTGTAGCCAAAGCAGCCGCAGAGGCCGCGGCCGCCGCTGCTGCCGCAGTCGCTTCGGCACCAAGCCGTCCAGCACCGGAACCCCGCTCGGCTCCCGAACCGCCTCCGGAGGAGGACCTCGGCACGGGAGGAGGCATGGTGGAAATCTCCGGCAAAGGCTTCGGTTTCATCCGTGACGCCAAGCGCGGTTTTTCCCAGCATCCGGCTGATATCTTTGTCACTCCGGAATTGGTCCGCCGCTATAACTTGCGTGATGGGCAGTGGATCAAGGGCGATATCCGTCGCGGTGGCCGTGGATCACAACTCCACAGGCTGGTTGAGATCAATGGAGACGATCCGGAGAAAAACCGTGTTCTGCCGGCGTTCGACGAGCTGACGGTCATCAGCCCTATGGAGCGGATCACACTCGAGACGACTCCCGAGCGCACCACTACGCGCATTATCGATCTCTTCACACCGATCGGCAAAGGCCAGCGTGGCCTTATCGTCGCGCCTCCCCGCACCGGCAAGACCACACTTCTCCAGCACATCGCGGACGCCGTCGTAAAGCGGCATCCCGATATCAAGTTGATCATCCTGCTTGTCGATGAACGGCCGGAAGAAGTCACCGATATCAAGCGCACCGTGCCTTCCGCGGAAGTCATGGCCAGCTCGAACGACATGGATGTGAAGAGCCACACGCGGATCGCCCAGCTTGCCATCGAACGCGCCAAGCGTCTCGTGGAAGCCGGAAAAGATGTGTTCGTGCTGCTCGACTCCATCACGCGTGTCGGCCGCGCCTTCAATAACGCGATGACCGGCGGCGGACGCACGATGTCCGGCGGTGTCGATGCCCGTGCCTTGGAAATCCCGCGTAAACTCTTCGCCGCCGCGCGAAATACCGAGGAAGCCGGGTCACTTACCATCGTGGCCACCGCGCTCATCGAGACCGGCAGCAAAATGGATGACCTCATTTTCCAGGAGTTCAAAGGCACCGGAAACATGGAACTGGTCCTCGATCGCAAGATTGCCGATCAGCGCATTTATCCCGCCGTCGATATCTTCCAGTCCGGCACCCGCCGTGAAGAGCTGCTCATTCCGGCTGATGATCTGCATAAGATTAACATCGTCCGCCGCGGCCTCGCCGGGCATAAGCCGATGGAAGCCATCGAGCGGCTGCTCTACTTCCTGCGCAAATTCCCGACGAATCATCAGATGCTGCGCGAAATCCCGGGTTAATCACGGCGGTGCGTCCGGATAGGGATGCATCTCGCGAAAACCACGGTATGAAGGAAGAACCCCGAGAGATTGAAGTCGAAGTCCTGCCCAAGGAAGAGCGCGGGCGCCCCGGCCATTCGAGACCACAAGGGTTCGACGATCCGTTGATCGAGTTCATCTCACGGCTGATGGACTCGTTCTTCAAGATCCCGGGAACGAAAATTGGGGTCGGTCTCGATCCGCTGATCGGCCTCATTCCCGGCGTCGGTTCACCGATTTCCGCTTTCATCTCCCTCTATCTCATCGCGCGAAGCGCGCAGCATCGCGTCCCACGCATTGTCCTCATGCGGATGGCGATGAATGTCGTGATCAATGCGCTCCTCGACGGCCTCCCGGTCATCGGCGACGCCCTCTCGATTTTCTTCCGCTCAAACGCGATGAATTACGAGTTGCTCCGCAAGCACGCTGGCACCGCCAAGGCATCGACGAAACGCGACTGGATCTTTGTTTGCGGACTGATCGGCGGTCTTGCGCTTATCTTTGTCCTGGCGTGGGTTGGTTTTCTGTTTGTGGTATGGAAGTTAATCACCGGGGTCGCAGGCACCCCTCATGGCGTGTAGGAACCTTTTTCTGGTTTGAATTCCGCCGTCTGTCTGTAACTGCTCCTCCGGTTACTTCGGCGCGGGAGCCTGCCTCCTGACACATTCGCAGGTTATTGGCGATGCATTGAACGCTCTAACGTTCGGGAGATTACGACAATCTTCAGTCTTCTCTTCGCGGCACTTTATTAGTCAATTCGCCGCCATGCGATCCTTCCCGCTCTTGCTCCCGTTAGCGATGCTGGCAACCTGCTTCGCCCACTCCGAGGAGCCATTCGCCTTCGAGCGAGCACCCGGAAAACTGCCCAAGGAGGCGATTCCGAAGCATTACCGGATTCAAATCGCGCCGGACATCGCGGCACGCACCGTTCACGGAAGCGAGAACATCACACTTCAGCTTCAAAAGCCCCTCTCGAGCCTTACGCTCAACGCGGTCGGACTGCGTGTGCTGCGCGCCTCGATCCGCAGCAAAGACGCGGCTCAACATACCCTCACCGTTTCGGCGAACGAGACGCTCCAGACAATTACCCTTACCTCCACCGATGAAATCTCCGCCGGCGCCGCGGAACTCGAAATCGAGTGGGACGGCACGCTCTCCGAGCAACCGGAAGGGCTCTTCATCACGCGGTATCAGGCGGGAGACACCGATAAACTCGCCCTCGCCACACAAATGGAGCCCGCGGATGCGAGGCGCATGTTTCCCTGCTGGGATGAACCTGCCTTCCGCGCAGAATTCGAGCTTTCTGCGATCGTCCCGGCAAATCACGTAGCGATTTCAAATATGCCGCCGGTGCGGGAAAGCCTGCTCCCCGGCGGCAAAAAGAAGCTGGATTTTGGTTCCACTCCACCCATGGCCAGCTATCTCGTCGCTTTCTGCAGCGGCGAGTTCGAGCAAATCCACGACGAGGTCGATGGAATCCGTCTCAGCATGATCACCACCGAGGGCAAGATCGAGCAAGCCCGCTTCGCCCTTGAGGCCACCAAGCAAATCCTCCGCTTCTACAATGACTACTTTGGGGTTCGCTATCCCCTCCCCAAACTCGACCAGTTCTGCTTTCCCGGCTTCCCGGCAGGCGGCATGGAAAACTGGGGCGCCATTTTCTACACCGACCGGACACTGCTCTATGATCCGGAGCGCAGTCCGGAATCAGTCCGCGAGCACATCTTCGCCACGGTCGCCCACGAACTCGCCCACCAATGGTTTGGTGATCTCGTGACTATGGGTTGGTGGGATAACCTCTGGCTGAATGAAGGGTTCGCCTCGTGGATGGGCACGAAGGCGACGGATCACTTTCATCCAGAATGGAAAGTCTGGCTCAGCGCAGCAGATAGCAAGGAACGGGCAATGAACCTCGATGCCCGTGCCACCACCCATCCCATCCAACGCCCGGTGCACGATGAGCACGAAGCATCGGAATCGTTCGATGAAATCACTTACTCCAAGGGTCAATCCTTCCTTCGCATGCTCGAGAGCTACCTCGGCGAAGAGGCATTCCGCGATGGCATCCGTCGCTACATCGCTGGTCACACCTACGGGAACACAACCACCGCCGACCTCTGGTCCGCTCTGGGTGCGGCCTCGGGAAAAGACATTCGCAAAATGGCTGCGGAATGGACCGAGCAACCTGGATTTCCCCTCGTAACAATCAACAGTGACGGAAACACCGGCAGCACACTGCGCTTTGCGCAGGAGCGCTTCACCATCCACCAGGCAAATCCGGCGCCGCTCACCTGGCAGATTCCCGTCACCATTTTCCCCTTGGGATCTCCGGAAAATACGTCGCTGCATCTTTTGGGGGCGGACGGGATAACAATCGATCTCCCAAACGGCTCCCTTCCTGTGAAGGTCAATGCCGGAGGCGTGGGTTATTTTCGCAACTTCTATGACGAGTCTCAGTTTCGAAAGCTCTGCGAGCAGTCTCCCACTCTGCCGGATGCCGATCGATTGAATCTCGTCCAGGATACGTGGGCTCTCGTCGAAGCAGGCCGCCTGCCGGCATCTGCTTTCCTCAATCTTGTCGCCCGGATTGCTCCCACCGAGGAAAATTACGTCGTGTGGTCCCGGATGATCTCCATCCTCGTTTCGGTGGATCATTTGGAACGCCTCAATCCCGGCCGTTCCGCCTTCCGCAACTGGGCGTGCGCGCTGCTCCGGCCGCAGATGGAGCGGCTGGGCTGGAGCCGGCGAGCGGGCGACACGGACCTGGACCAGAGACTCCGCATCACCATCATCCGCTCGCTCGCGGAATGGGGTGATCCAAGCGCCGTGGCGAAAGCACGTGCCATGTACGAACGTTTTCTGATCGATCCAGCAACACTCCCGGCTGACTTACACGCTCCCGTCCTCAGCATCGCAGGCCGGGATGCAGACGCCGCCCGATACGAGCAGCTCCATTCCCTGGCTCGGGCCGAGCAATCCACAGAACTCAAGGTACAACTCTACGACGCCCTCGCCACCTCCCGCGACCCGGTTCTGGCGAGAAAGACTCTTCAAATCGCCCTGACCGATGAGTTGCCTTCAACCCTCGCTTCCGCGCTCGTTCAGCGTGTCGCGACCCTCGGGGAGCAACCGGAACTAGCCTGGGATTTCACGCGGGCCAATCTCGCCGCCTTGCAGGCAAAAGTCAGTTCATTGGGTGCCGATCACTACGTTCCCAATCTGCTGCGGAATTTCACCGACGCGAACCGTGCGGATGAACTTGAGGCGTTCGCCCGCACAAATCTCCCACCGCAAGCAGGACCTTCCGTCGCAAAAGCATCAGACGAGATCCGCTTCAAATCCGAGTTCAAGCAACGCCTCCTGCCGGAATTTGCAAACTGGATCGAGGCGGCAGCGCTAAAGGCTCAACGCTAAAAATTCACCGTTTTGTGTGACTTGGCGAAGACGGTACCGCCATTGACTCCCAGCGTGTTTACCCCCGTCCCACCATCCATCAGAAAGGCACCGCCAAACGTGGCTTGATCGCTCGTACCGCTGGAACCGATCGTCGCGCCGTCGTTGCCGTCACCCAGCCTGGCCGTAAAGGCGCCATGGAAAATACTGTGCCCTATGTTGCTGCTGCTTTCGACTTTCAAGGCATCCATACCTGCTCCGGTATTGATGTTAGTCGCTCCGATGATCTGAAGATCGTCCAGGCTCAGGGTATCGTTCCCCGCGCCCGTCGTTAGACTGAGTGCGGCTGCGGATTTCACCCCTTCGACACCGTAGCTAGCTGAAAGGCCCGTGTATCCGGTGACTTTTGCCGTGATACTCCCACCTACCGTCATACCGGAAGTCAGCCCATCAACGGTAAACGATACCCCTGCGGTCGGTGCCGTGGCTGCTCCAGTGGCCGTAAGGCTGCCGCTGATATGCATGGACCCGATCACAGAAAAAAAGAGACCGCCTGTTCCACCCTTCTCCACCACACTGCCGGAGATACTGGCACTGCCGACCAGAACGAGCACGGCATCCCCCGTTCCACCGGTATTTGTGATCCCACCGCGAATCGATCCAACCTGATTCGAAATAAAGAGCGTCTTGTTACCCACGTTTCCGCTCATCCGCACCTCTCCGCTGATCTGCGCGCTCGCGTCGAGCACGTTGAGCGTATCAGCACCGGGACCGCCGTTATACACCACTCCTTTGGCAATATTGATCAGCGCTCCCGAAGAGCCGACGGTTACCTGATTCGGTGAACTTGCCGGATCTCCCGTTTTGGCCACCACGTTGCCCCCGACGAACAATCCGCCGGTTGGAGCCAGCGCAATGGTCGCCTGCCCGTCACCCGGCAGCAGCGAAACATTTTTCTCGATCGTCAGCGCCACGGAAGTGAGTGAGACCGTGTCACTTCCGGCATTGCCTTTGTAGCTGAAACCACCGCCTATCGCGATCTGCGTTTCACTCAGAGCAACAGAATTGGTTCCGCCGCCGAGCGTCAGGGATAGGTTTCCCCCGATCTGCAGTGCGTTTCCCGTCCCGGTGATCATATTGCTTGAGCCACCCAAATTCAGGGTCACCGAACCACCTACCGTGGCGGTATCGAGATGAATCTTGTTAATGCTGCCGCTGCCAACCTCCGTGATCACCAGGTTCTTTGGAATATCGGCACCGGTGAACGTAAAAATGTTGTTTCCGACATTCCCGAGTTCGATCGTCACGCTTCCGGTGACAGCGACATCGAGCGACGGCACGTTCGTGGAGTTTGGCCCGGTGGAGAAAAGCGTCACGCCATTGCCATCGAAATGAAGCACGCCGGGACTGGTTTCCGAAACCGTCACATTTTCCCCGGTAGATCCGCCCTCCACCGTCAGGTTACCTCCGGACAGAGTGATACCAACGAAAGGCGAAGGATTAATGCGGCTCTCAAGAACTTCGATCATAGGTGGTGGGTGGTCCGGGGTTTTGCCCGGATTTTCGGATAGAATGATGCGCCGGAGGTCGTCGGAAGTCGATAATGTTTAAACGAAGCGCGTCTTTGGCCAACCCGGCAACAAACGAAGTCAACATTCCGCTTTCATCGGAATCCGATCCGGCAAAAAGACGCATGGTACCTCGAACCGACTGACGTATGTCAAAAGGCGTTTCAGAGCATTCCGTCCCTCATCTGTTCAATGATCATCGGCCACCAACTCTCCGGGTCTTTAAACGCGGTCGGGTCGGCACTTCGCATTCGCTCCTCCGTCGCCGCAACTAGCCTGAGTGCTTCGTCTTCGGAAACGCCACGCACTGACGTTCGATACTGCTCATAGTAGACAAGGAATTCGGCAAAATCCTCTACGCTTGCATTGACATACCTTTCCGTCCCGGCTTCCTCATCCTCCACTGCGACCAACCGTCCCATCTTCGATTCGTCGATGCAGATCGGAACAAAATCGTCGAAACCGACCCGGCAAAAATGTTCGAACTTTGGAAGCCGAGGAATTTCTCCCTCCTCCGGGTCAAATCGCAAAGTGAGACCCACTTCAAAAGGCAACCCGACCTCTGAGAGAAAGGATTTTGATATCACATCGATGTTCAGGCTGCGCAGGCTCTCCACTGACCAACAGCGAAGTTTCGCCTTACTCCAAAAATTGATGACGTAATCTCTCTGCATATCCTGTTTTGTGACATCGGGACAAAAATCGTATCCCGTTTTCTCGGAACACGCTGTCTCGATAGCACAATTTGAGTACCGTCACCGTCCGTTGGCAACTGAATCTGGCGGAAAAGAGACCTTTCAGTATAGACCAACTCGCTCGCCATCATCCACTTATACGAAGACGCCCCCCATCCTGCCGTTGACTCTGCCTACCTCATCGACCTTCAGGTCCCAGTGTCACCACCCTCCGGAAACTTTCGACCGTCACCTCTCTGGCAATCGCCTTCAGCGGATGGACTCGGATCTCACGTCGCCGGTGACGAGTCGCGGGATATGTCGTTCACATCTCCGTAGTTACAGACACACACTTACAACTCACTCACAAAAAAGGACTTATCCGGCATTTCCAAAAAAAGAGTGAGATAGGACACACAAAAATCTTGTCTCCTTCAGCCAGATCCAGGAGAAATGGCCGTCTCGCATCGCGCCACACGGCGCCCATATGAACCCACCGAATTATCAGGTGGGAAGAGCATATGGATCGGTCCACCCACCATCACCCACTTATGCAAAGACGACTTCCATCCCTTCTGTTGATTCTGCTTGCCTCATTTGTGCTCTTACCCCGGCTGGGGTCGGCACAGCTCACCCTCAGTTTCTCAAACCCAAATGCGTTCGTACAACCCGGCGGAGCGATCACCTTTGCCGGTACATTTACCAACACCAGTGCTACAGATACCTTTACGATCACGAGTATTGAATGTAATAACTCATTCTTTACCGCACTCCCAGGATTCGTTCACCTCGCCATCGACTCGGAATTCTCCGATGCAGCCGTCTTCAGTATGCAGTTTGCCCCCGGGGATTCCTACACGGGGCCAATCCTCGAGGTGGTAACGAGTTCGAGCGCTGCACTGGGGTCCTATCCCGAGCTTGCGTCGATTCCGGCCATTGAATACAGTATTCACGACGTCACGACCGGATCCGATGTCAATCTCATACATGGTCCGTCAGGCATGAGTATCACCGTCGTGCCCGAACCTTCGAGCATCGCCCTTCTGGCACTTGCCACAGGCGGATGGGGCATGATCTCTCGGCGCCGAGTAACTCGAGAGAAGCTGGGTTAAAGCCAGCACTGGTACGCGGTCGGGAAGATCCAAAAGGCCGAAATATTTCCAGGGATAGCCGCGCATTGACCAGCAGCCTCGCCACCACGTCTCCACATCGGAAGCCCGAACGGCACTGCCGATCCACTCGGATCCAGCGCTGTTTGGGAGACGTACTCTATAAAACTCGTTACTCTTCCCGGGTATACGGCCATCTATTAAGCGATTTCGTTCCTTCCATGAAACTGCCAGGACCGAAATACTCTCGGACCGGCCTCCTGACATCTTCGGACAGCGGGTCAAACGGCGTTGATGTCAATCTTCCCGCGATGAGATCGCATGATAATTGATCAATCCTGACAAAAGGCGCTTTCAATATTTTTTCACGGCCAAACAATTTCACATAGGGCTTACCAAAAAGGATCAACCAAGGTACATTTGGAAGCCGTTTGGTTAGGTCATATGGAATATGCCAACCGTCTGTCATCATCGAGTTTATACTCCCATACTCGGGCACGATGTACTCGGCGAGTCGAAAAAAAGAGAAATAAAATCCTCAAGTGCCCCGGTCCGCTCAAGAAGATCTCTAGGGGCATACCCGGACAGCATCTGAAATGAACGCCTCCCCTTTGCCCACTCCAACATATAACCACTCCGAACCAGATTCCAGCAATAACACCCCAGATCCGATCCGTCGCCGAACGGCTCCAGGCGCATTCAACATCATTCTAATCAAATCGCTTTTTGAATTATCTCTAATCAATAGCGACGCAGGTTCAACACGATCATAGCGCTCCGGACGCAGGGCAACTGGCGCGTCCAGGAGTATGTCCAGCAATCCCTCCGCGAATTTTGAGTCTTCAAAATTGCGAAGAGACCTGAGTGAAAATGTTAATCCGCGTTGTTGAAATGAGTTCATGGGACATGGGACCTCAACATATCTGCAGAAGTCCCATCGTTCTTCCACACCACAGCCGCCCACTCAAGCGTCAGGTGTCAAGAGTTGACCCCGATCACTGCCACCAAGCGCTAATTCGACGCAAGGCATCCCGACAAGAGGATCCTCTCTCAAAACTTGTGCGAGAAAAGCCCAGAACGTGATGAACTGCGGAAAGAGGCGCCGGCGGCTGTTGGCTCCGTCCGCGGAAGGAGCAAGCAGTGCTTTTGGCACGAATTCACCAAAGGCTTGCTGGTATTGACTTAAGGAGTGGCCGATCCCATCGGCACGCAGTAGCCTTTCGACTTCCGTGAGCCGCGGTTTACCGAAAAGCAAGGGACCGAGAGCGGCGAAGAAGGGAGTTGGATTTGACACTGAATGTACATATATATACGCACAATGAAAGGCCAACTAAATCGACTCAAAACACGCACAACTTCCGAGGCGAAGATCGCTGCGTTACGAGCCCGGTTTGAACACTGCAAAGAAGAGATTCGCGGTCTGGATTGGTTAAGTGAAGGAAGCGTGAGTGAAAACCACCCAGGAACTTGGCGCTGGACCAGAAAAGTCAAAGCGAAGACCGTCACGGTCGCACTTTCCGGCCAGCAAGCCGAGGCCTTCGCCATGGCGATTGCCAATCATCGTCGACTAGAAGCACTGATCCAAGAAATGCGCACCCTCAGTCAGCAATATTTGCTTGAGGCAATCGCCGGGCCACCCCGCCGAGGATCGCGAAAAACCGTCCCAGATGTGTCTTAAGTAAGCGCCATTCAGACCTGACCCCGACCTGACCCCACTACTCACTCCCATTCGGGCCGGGTCTAGAATTTTGAATTTGGGCGAGCGGATTCACAGTCCTAGTTTTCCCCATCGCTCATTACTCTTCACACAATTGCTTTGTATGTGTCAAAGTTCCCTCCGTTGTCCTCTTCCAGTTTGCACCATTCCAATCCATCAGGTGGTTGCAAACCCTTCCGAATCCACGCCTTTTCGATTCGATGACCGTACTGCCATCCGTAACTCGTGTCGATTACAAGCCCTTTATCGTCCACGCTAACACGCATGTGAAAATCGTCCGGCAACTCAATACCGCAAATTGCATAACCAGACCGACACGTGTCCGCAAACCCTCTCATTGCATTCCAAAACCGATCTTGAAACACAACCGAGCATTGCCTGAATATACTACACTGCCACCCCAACATTATATGACCATACTTTAACGCAGTCGCGAATGACACTCCAACAGTCAAGCTTACCCGTGCAGACGTATCCACCATGCACAATTCAACTTCCAACTGCTCCTTTTTCCCCAATCGATCTATCAAATTTTGTCTAACTAGCACCCCTAACTCCACCTCTCCTCCAGGTAGAATCAAGCCAGACTCCGCGTCTTCCACCAGCATACGCGCGCATCGCGAAGTTGAAATCTTTGGGTCCAGAGCCTTCACGAATTCTACGGCATTCAGTAAGCCGTAGAATTCGTCCGGGAAAAAATAAAGTTTATACCATGCGCCCATATATCTTATCGAAACGGAATGAATCGCACACGACTACCCCATTTTTTTGAAAGACTCTCACTAAAGGCTTTTACTGTACGCCAGGAGGTATCCGGGCCGTAAATTATATCTAATCGTTTTGCGCGGTCTGCTGCAACTTGAGCTAATTTATGCAATTGGTTCATCTTTCCGGCCAGACTCGTTCCAACTTCCACAATTGCTTCATTTGTCTCAAAATCAATTTCGCCCACGACCTCCCCAGCGGAATTATATAATTTTTCATTTTCCTGAATTATTTTATTTGCAAATTTTGCCTTTACGGCGCGTTCAAACGCTTCACCACAATTATTATGGCTGAATATCTTGGATGTGCCAACAAAATATCGGTGATCCGTCTCGACCTCGATATTGTATACGTCGTATCCCCCTGAAATCTTTTCGGACGATGCGACATGAAGCGTCCCAGTTTCCGTCTTGACCAGTTCTCCAACCTTCAATACCCCAGCCGGGACCCACGCGTGCCTGCTTTCGGAATATAATCGATGGGTTTGCGTTAACAAGATATTTTCGTCTGTCTCAGCGAAACATAACCGCAACACCGGCACATTTGTCTCAGACATTGTACCGGTGACGACACGACCCAAACCGCATTCTATCGAAGGGCACTCATCAATCGAGTCAATCGACACGCAGCCGGAGAAGCCAAATTCGGGCAACGCCATCCAGACATGTCCACCTTCTTCGCAATGTTTGCCCTGCATCCATTCTTTTGGCCGTAAAAGCGCAACCGACAAAATGTTACTCTGTCGATCACTTGCTTCACTGTGACAGCGCATTAATTGCCAATTAGCCTGATCAACCTCGGTATCACTAGCTTGACGACTATTATCGTCCGTCCGCACACGATCACCAATCTTTACCGACTCAATTACCTGTTCCCCGCCAGACCCTTCCACTAGAGTTCCAGAAACAAAACAGCCACCTTCGCATGCAGCAAGCATCTCGCCTTCTTTCGCAGCCACGTTCGATAAGTCGTCATACGTAACACCTGCCCAATCGCAAAATGCCTCGCTGAGCACATTACTTAATCCACCTAACATTTCGCCAAGAAGCCGAAACGCCGCACCGAATGCGGCTCCGAGAAGGGCTTGATTCAACACCTTACCCCAGTCAATACAACTAAAATTCCCGCCATTTTCAACCAATTGCTCAGCTATTTCTCCGGCCCCAAATGCGAGTGCATCAAATAATGCCGCAAGAAGAATCCCAGCTAATCCACCAACAGCAACTTCCGGAAGCAGAGCGAGGACAGCCAATCCGACAACTACATTCACTACCACCCCGCCAACAGACAATCCCAGTGGGTCGGTATTGCTAACAGGATTTCCAGCCGCATAGCTATACATGCTCAAGCCCCCACCAGCTTCTCCCGCAGGATCGCGTGAAAGCCACGAACCAAGTGCGGGATTATAGGCACGGAAAGGAGTGAGTGAGTAACCGCTCGCGGCATGTCGGTAGTACCCGGCGTATTGATGCGTCGCATCGACATCGCCTTGTAACTTTGTCGCTACGCCATACGGATCGTAATCGTATTCGGCATGCACCACTCCGCTCGCATCGGTCAATTCTCGCGTCGATCCCAAATGGTCTCCGGTGCCGTAATAGCCCGTGCCGTTGATCACCTCTCCGCCACCGGGATAATTCCGGGTTTCTCCGGTTACCGCATCGGATTCTTGGGCGACAGAGAGCCCTTCCCAGAACAGATTCTTTTGGTTGGTAGCGACACCATTGTCCAACTCCGTAATGCCAACCCGCCGGCCCATACCGTCATACGTGAACTGGCTCGACTTTTGCGTTCCGGTATAGTTGATCGAAACCAGCCGGTTTGCCGCATCCCATTGGTAGGTATGCGCGCCGTCGTTCGTCAAATTGCCGTTCAAGTCATAATTGAACGTTTGTGCCGCTTGGCTTGGCACCGTGACCTGATAAGTCTTGGTCGTGGACAGTTGATTGGGGTTTGTCGCGGTGATCGAGACATTGTTTGTTCCCGGCGCCAATGTGGCGTATCCGGCAAACCGATTGTTTGCGTCCGTGGCCGCCTGGACCCCATTGATCGTAACCGACGAGTATTGGGTCAGATTGCCCTCGAACCGCATAGGGCCACCCGCTGAGGCGCCAAGGATCTGATTCAGCACATTCGGCTGGAAACTTGTGAGGTTGCTGTCCTGTTGCGCAGACGTGCGATTGCCGTCCGAATCAAAGCCATACGCATATTGCGACATTGTTGAACCCGTAGCCAGATCCAGGCGTGTGGCGGATAGCAATTCGTCGTTGGCGTCGTAGCCGAGGCTGAAATGATCCGCCGCCTGAGTCCCGAGATGCCGCTGCCAATCTGTGATCCGCCCGCCGATATCATAGTTGTAACTGAACTGCGAAAGGGTCTCACCGTGGACTCCAACGTTTTGAATCTGCTGCAGGCGCCGTTCACCATTTCCTGTTCCAACCGGAGCCACATCCGGGTAGTAGCTGTAATTCGTCGTCTGTCCGTTCGGATATCCCACGGAACTGACCTCGCTCGTGGCATCGATATAACTGTAGTTGAATACCCCCAATGCGTTTGTCACGGAACTGACACGCCCCAACGGATCGTACACCGCGGAAAAACTGTCGAGCATCGTCGCGCCCGACGTGAAGGTGCGCCCGATCACCCGCCCGAGCTCGTCATACTGGTAGTTGATCGCAGGGTTCGGAGGCGGTCCCTGGACCGTCGCAAGCTGGCCTTGCCCCAAGCCACCCCCGGCGCCGACAATCGGATTGTACGTGTATTGCGTCGTCCCGATTCCGTCGGTCAGAGAAACCACGCGTGGGTAAACCGGATCGTACGTATAGCTGACACCGGCCGTTGGGATCTGTGCATTCGTGTAGGTGGTCTGGGCAATGCTCCCATCGATGTTGTAGGTGATATAGGTCACCTGCCCCATGGCATCCGTCGCGCTGATGATCTGGCTCATCGCGCCATCGTAATGGACGCTGGTCATGCTCCCGTCCGGGTAGTACCTGGTAGTCGGACGGCCTTCGGTATCAATGTCCCAGAAAGTGTGGTTTCCTTTTGGATCGATATACCCGGTAAGTTCCCCACAGGTGCACCTCTCAAATTGTGTGACGTGCTCCATCGGATCGACAACCGCAGCAATGTGCTGGGTTGCATCGTAAAAATATTCCGTCCAGCGCCCCAAGCGATCCGAGACCCATTGGAGATCGAGATTCTGATAGTAATACTTTTCAGTGGTACCATCGGGATACGTCGTTTGCGTGAGGCGATCCAAATTATCGTAAACGATCTGCACTGTGTAGCTGGTCGACGCCGTTTGCACCGTGGTACTATTGATACGACCGTAGCCATCGTACCCGAAAGAGGCCGTTGCGCTGCCGCCCGCGCCCGAGGATGGACCAGTCAACGAACGCAGGAACCCGTTGGCATCGTAGCTAAACGTCGTCACCTCGTTTTTGGCGTCAGTAACCGTCAATACCTGCCCGAACGAATTGTAGGTGAGCGTCGTGGTCTGACCGCTGGTATCCGTCACCGTCAACGGATGATGGTGGGCATCGTACGTAACGCTCGATTGCACCTCGGCGTTCGCTCCATTCTGCTGGGAGACTTGGACGAGATCGACGTTGTTTGTAGCGTATATGAAGTTGGTCTGGCGCCCCGCCGGATCGACCATCGTGACCGGCATATCCATGGCGTTATATTGCGCGGTAGAAAGCTGCGTTTGTCCGTTTGAGAGAACGCGCCCGATCGCCGTCACGTTTTCGCTTGTCCCCATCTGGGTTGCAGACTGCCCCTGATAGTTGAAAAAGACGCGGCCAGTCAAAGGCGATTTCACACTTTCAATATCGCCCGAAGTCACGTTGATATCGGTGGAGTGCATCCAGTGATAGATGGTTGCCGCTGCGTAATCAAGCGTTCCATTTGCGTTCAGCGCGTCCTCGTACTGTTTCTTTCCCCAATAGAAAGTGTTGCGATACTGACGCAAGGTGTCGTCCGTTGTCATTCCGACTGGCTTCGCATAGTCGGCTACCTGAATGGTCTGATTGAACTCGCAGCGCTCCGTTGCCCCCATGGGATCGGTCGCCTGAATCCACTGACGTGCTCCATTCCCGCTCGTTCCAGTTGTGAAGTTTGTCGTGCCGTATGGCGTCGTAAGGGTGGCCACAAAATCGCTCGCTCCATAGGTGAACGACGAGGTAATACCCATCATGTCGGAGCTGGTCGATAGGTGGCCGTCTGTCGTATACGTGAAATCGGCATGCCGCCCAAACGGATCGGTGATCCTTGTGACCTTCAGTGCGTCTCCGGGCCAATTGTACGCAAGCGTGGTCACCTGACCGATGGCATCGGTGATCGAGACCAGTCGCATTTGCGAATCGTAGCTCAATGTAACGGTATTACCGGAAGGATCGGTAACTTTGGTCAGGAAATATTGGATCCCGTATGGCTGCGAATACGTCATTGTCCCGCCGTCGCGCGTGCTCCACACGAAACCGCCTCCGGCTAGCGTCGTCAGGGTAGCGTGGCTTTGCGGACCGAGAGCATAGGTTTGAGTACCGGAATTGTAACTGTACAACTCCGCGCCACCGCCGGGCTGATAGAGCTTGGCATAGCCTTGCGTTGCATGATCATCCTCAACATATGTGATCCAGTTGCACGTCCATTTCGGACCAAAGTTGGTGTAGCCGAAAGTGGCGGGCTGGCTGGCTTCGAGCTGCGAATAGGCGATGTTGAATTCCACCGGCAAGCCGATCGGTGGGTGATAATAGAGTGGCGTGTCCGAAATCCGAAGACTCGCCGTCATAAGCAGCATACTGTAGGTGGCCATGCCTTTCGGACATCCGCCTCCTGCCTGGGCGTCACGTGCACCCGTCCGCTTGCTATCATTCGCACCAGTATTGCCACGCCCCCAGACTTGGTCGGCTTCATTCTTCGCAACTGTGGTCCATCCGGCTGGCAGCTGACCTGTGGGTACCAAAAAATAGCCGCTAGCCTCTTCATCCAAAGCTGAGGGAGCCATCCAGACATCCTGCTGATTAAACGTTGGGTCCTGCTCCAGATACCGTCCATTCTGCGCCTTGGTCAGCGCACCGTAATGCCCGAGTTTCCAGTGAATGACGCTGGGTATGATCAAAGCCGCTCCAGGCGAACGTTTCGCCATTTGATAGTGCATCCCAAGTTGCTCAGAAAGCTCCCAGACCTGCTCAAGGGAAATCCCCTGTCGCACGGATTTCGATTGGTGAATGAGTGCGTCCCCAACCCGAGGGGAATGTGTCGAGGACAAAATACGGTCCAGCGCCATAGGCCCGCAGCGGAACGCGAGATCCGGCTGATCAGTCATCATCGCAAGACCCGCGCTCGCGGCATTGAGCCGTTGCGTTGCTGGACCGGAAAGTTCACGCCCGCCGATTTCTGTCAGAAGCGGCTCCAGCCATTCGTAGCGCCCAATCCATGCGTACATCTGCGCCAGTTCTCCAACCGCGCAATTCGCCACAGCAGCAACCTTGGCATCCGCCGACGCTTTCGTCGAGTCCCAGCACTGCTTCCAAAGTTCAATAGCCGATGTGAAATGCCCGGAATCGCGTTCAAGGTACCCAAGATTCAACTCTACCGTCGGCGCCCACGGACTGGTGGGGTTCTCCGTGAGAAAGCCTTGCAAGGCGGAATAATCGTCCTTAGCTGTCTGGGCCTGATAAGCGATCAGAGCCGCCGCAACCGCAGCATTTTCCGTCGCGGTTGGTTTTCTCGCAGGAACCAGCGGTTCCCGAAGCAGCCGGACACGGAAGATCTCATCTACCGTCGGTGGCTGTGCGAAATGGAGAGGCGCGGATGGATCGGTGGGCGAATCGGTAACCGGCCTGGTCCGATTGCCTAGTTTCGGAGCTTGCGGAATGAAAGCCGGGGCGGCCTTCACCGTGGGGCCGGCCCAAAAAAATGCAATCACCGGCGCCACATCCAGAGGCATGAGAACGGCCAACAGCAACGACAGAGCCCGCATGGGCAGACTGAGTTCCTTTTTCATATGGACAAAGAGGAGTTAAGAAAAGCTTTCGGAATCAATTGATTAAGGCACGAGCACAGCGTCGCCGGGAACCGTCAGCACAAAATCAGGCGGGTGGCTGTAGTCGCCGGAAGGCGGCCCGGATGGCCCGCCACCCGGAGGCGTATTCAAAAATGGATCCGTCGAGTTGCTGGTAATCGGATTAATCCCCAGCGCCAGTGAGATTCCGTCCATAATGCCATCTCCGTTGGTGTCACTATTGATTGGGTTCGTTCCCAACGCGAGTTCCTGCTTGGTCGTGAGACCGTCTCCATCCGGATCGAACCGCGGGAGTAAATATTTGATGGCGAGATATTGCCGGAGGGCCGTACGCTCGTAATCCGAGAGCGGCCGGTTATAAATCAGGATTTCTGCGATATCTCCACTAAATCCGTACTGCGGGCCGCTGCTTGATGACCCGCCCAATCCGAGAGCTGGAGAGGAAGTAACTCCGACGGTATTTGTCGTCGAAGTCGACAATGGGATTCCGTCGATCCAGGATTCCCAGAGATTTGGCTGACTCGTCACTTCGTAAATGTGGAACTCGGTCAGATCATCCGAGGGGCTGCCCTCCGACCTCCAGGTGCTGCCGAATGAGTCCCAGATCGTGCCGTCGGAGTATGGATAAAATGCGCCGGCGCCAGCGGAACCGAATGTCCAGAGCCCACCGATCGTAGTGTTGCTGGCCGCCCGCAAGACAACGAGAACTTCGGCGGCCGTTGCTCCGTGAAGAATATCCGGAAGGCTGACATACTGCGTAAGGTTTCCCGCAAAATGCACCACCGACTTTCCGTTAATTGCATTCTGCAAAAGTGTTGGCTGGTTAGCACCTGTCGTCTGCCATGCGTCATTTCCATTTCCACTGTAGTCCGTCCAATGCTCGACGTGGGTCTCCTCCACCCCATCTGCCATCAACCACAACTTCAACCCGCTAAAGGGTACATCATTGACCCGCACAAGCTTCGTATTCACGGCAACGGGAAGGGTGGCGGTACTCGCGCCCCGGTAATTGTAAGCCTGGATTTCGTAGTTATAGCTCGTATTTGGATCCAACCCCTGGTCGAAATAAGTGCAGGTCCGGTCAACGGAAGCAACAATCTCCCAAGGACCAGTTCCCGCCTGTCTCCAAACCACATAAGTTTCCACCAAACCGACCACCCCCGCATTCCAAGTCAGCAAAACGCTATCGGGGTTGATGCTATTGGCCTGCAAACCAGTCGGAGTGGGCGGAACCGGAAGAAGCGCATATTTATCCGTCAGGTAAGATCGCAAAGCCCGCCGTTCCAAATCGCCCAGCGCACGATTGTAGATGAGAATCTCGGCAATGTCGCCCGTGTAATAGTAGAATGGCGCGGCCAAGCCGAGCAGAGGCGATGTGTAAAACCCAGGCGTGTTCGTCTTCATTTGGAAGAGCGGAACGCCATCAATCCAGGTTTGCCAAAGGTTTTGTTGGCTGCTCACCTCGTAGATATGGAATTGCGTCACGTCCTGACTGGGAGTGGCCTCACGGTTCCAACTGCTGCTCCCGTATGCATCCCACACCGTACCGTCGCTGTACGGATAGAACGCTCCCCCTCCGGATCCAATCGTCCAGAGCCCGCTGTTCACTCCCGTAGAGCGCGTCACGACCAACACCTCAGATGCCGGAGCGCCGTTCAGGAAATAGGGAAGATTAAGGTATTGCGAACCGCCAAAGTGCAGCACTGGCTTTCCGTTCAGCACATTTTGCTGCAACACCGGCTGTTGGCCTTGAGAACTTTGCCAGGCGCCGTTCCCGTTCCCGCTGAAGTCCGGCACATATTCCGCGCGATCCTGGCCCAAGCCATCCGCCATCAACCACATCTTCAGTCCGGAAAACGGGATGCTCCCCGCTTCAAATGCGGGAATGAGCAGTTCGGCTTCCGCCGAATAGGCGCTCACCAGCCCGCTCGGAGTAAAGGACCTGACCCGGTAAAAGTAGTCCGCCCCGCTGACCGCTGTCGTATCCAGGAACGTGCCTGTATCCGTAACTGTCCCAATCTGTGCATAAGTCCCGCTCGCACCGGTCTTCCGCTCAATGGCAAAATTTGTTTCCGTATTCGTCTCCAACCACTTCCAGGAAACCCATACCTCCGACGGACTGAGCGCAGCCGCCGACAGCGCGGATGGAGCCGCGGGAGCCACCGAGAGCGCATACTTTTGCTGCAAATACGCAAGATCGGCCTGGCGCTCCGTGTCTGTGAGCGAGCGATTGTACACGATGACCTCCGCGATATCGCCGTTGAATTTAAAAAACGTCGAAGCCAGACCGAGGGTTGGAGTGGCCGTAAATCCGACAGTATTAACGTTGCTTTCGTAAAAGGGAACGCCATCGACCCAGCTTTGCCAGAGGCCCGCCTGGCTGCTCACCTCATAAACGTGAAACTGCGTGAGATTCTGCGATGCGGGGCCTTGCGTGTAAAAACTTGTGCTCCCGAAGCCGTCCTGAACTGTGCCGTCCGCCATCGTGTAATATCCGCCATTCGTCCCAAACGCCCAGAGCCCTGCCGCGGTGGTAGTCGACGTGGCCCTTACCACAATCAGCGCCTCCGCCCCGCTCGAACCGCTGAGGAAATTTGGCAGTTGCAAATATTGCGTTCCGCTAAAGTGCAACACCGGCTTCCCATTGATGGCATTAAGCGACAGCGTCGGTTGCTGAGCTGCGGTCATTTGCCACGCTCCATTTCCATTGCCACTCGAATCAGCCCAGTACTCCGCCCGATCCTGTCCGAGCCCGTCCGCCATCAGCCACAACTTCATTCCGGAAGTCGCAACGCTTCCCGACTCAATGACTGGAACGAATAATTCCGCTTCATTCGAATACAGGCCAGGGACACCCGCCGGGGACAGGGCGCGGACCCGATAGAAGTAATCGTTACCGGCGGGTGCATTTGTGTCCGTAAACGTCCCTGAGTTCGTCACGGTCCCGACCTGGGCGTAAGTTCCACCTGAACCAATTTTTCTTTCGACCGAAAAGATCGTCTCGGTATTTGCTTCGTGCCATTGCCACGAGACCAGTGCCTCGGTCGCACTGAGGGCAGTTGCGAAAGCGGCCGTGGGCGCGGCTGGGGTAAAGGTCAGGCCGTATTTTTGCTGGAGATAAGCCAGGCCAGCCTGCCGCTCCGAATCCCCCAGCGCGCGGTTGTAGACAATAACCTCGGCGATATCGCCGTGGAACTTGAAGAAGGTGGATGACAGCCCAATGGTCGGGGTTGAGGTGAAAGCAACCGAATTGGTCGTCGATCGATATAGAGGAATCCCATCAAGCCAACTCTGCCATAACCCGGACTTGCTGCTGACCTGGTAGACATGAAATTGGGTAAGATCCTGCGACGGCGTACCCTCCTGAATCCAACTGGAAGTTCCAAATCCGTCCCAGATGGTACCATCACTCGCTGAAAAAAGCCCGCCTCCACCAGTGCCAAACGCCCACATGCCGCTATCCACGGTTACACTGCTCGTTCGGACCACGATCATGGCTTCGGCTGCGGCGGCGCCATTCAAAAGATTTGGGAGGGTCACATATTGCTGACCGGCAAAATGCAGCGCAGGCCGACCATTGAGAGCATTTAAAAGCAGCGTCGGCTGTAAACCCTGCGTCGGTTGCAATCCTCCATTGCCGTTGCCACTGAAATCGGGCCAGTACCCGGCACGATCCTGCCCGAGACCATCCGCCATCAGCCACAACGCCATTCCCGACGTCGGAACATTCCCCGGGTCCACTGCTGGCACGGTCAGTTCCACCGCGGCTGAATACGAACTCGCAACCCCGTTTGGAGAAATCGCCCGCACCCGATAAAAGTAGTCGTGCCCACTTACTGCTGAGGTGTCAATGAACGTGCCGGTATTCGTGACAATTCCAATTTGTACGTACGCTCCGTTCACTCCCGTTTTCCGCTCGATCGAAAACAGCGTCTCCGAATCGGTTTCCTGCCATTGCCAGGTGATCACATTCTCAGACGAACTCATCTCCGTCACTGTAACTCCCGTCGGCGCCGCCGGCGTAAGGGCCAGGGTGTATTTCTGATCAAAATACGCGAGTGCTCCCAGTCTCTCGGCATCGCTCAGAGTCCGATTGTACACGACAATTTCCGCGATATCTCCAGTGAACCAGAAATTCGCGGAGCCCAAGCCTATTACTGGCGTCGGGGAAAACACGACGCTGTTGGTCGTGGATCGGTAGATAGGCACGCCATCCAACCAACTCTGCCAAAGGCCGGCTTGGCTGCTCACCTCATATACGTGAAATTGCGTAAGGTCCTGTGAGGGTACCCCTTCGGCATTCAAAGTGCTACTCCCAAATCCGTCCTCAACAACCCCATCCATGGCATAGTACCCTCCATTCGGACTGAAGGACCACAACCCGTTTTCACCTGTTGCGCTTGCCGCTCGAACGAGAATGAATGCCTCCGCAGCGGTGGCGCCGTTGAGCAAATTGGGCAGCGGAATCGTGTCGCCAGATGAAAAGTGGATCACTGGTTTTCCATTCAGCGCATTTCCAAGCCAGAGCGGCTGATTTAGCAGATTGCTTTGCAGGCCATCATTGCCGTTGCCGCTGAAATCCGGCCAATGCGTAATGACCCCTTCCTGCACTCCATCAGCCATCAGCCAAAGAGCCATCCCCGACACCGGAAATGCCTGACTGCCTGCCTGCGACGTCACCTCCACCTCTGCCGAATATGACCCCGTAGCCGTCAGATTGACCGGAAGCACCCGGTAAAAATAGTCCTGTCCAGGTGTGATGGAATCGTCCAAAAAAGTACCGCCACCTTCGACAGTGGCAATCTGGCTATAGATTCCACTAGATCCAGCTTTACGTTCGACGACAAACCATGTCGCGCTATTGGTCGGCACCCAATTCCAAGTCACAAGATTCTGTGCCGACCCAAGTCCTACTGCGGTCACTCCGGTGGCAGTGGGGATCGGCTGCAGAGCATATTTGGCAGCCAGGTACATTCTCACCGACAACCGTTCACTGTCACTCAAGCCGCGATTGTAAATGAGCACCTCGGCAATATCTCCAAGAAAAGCACCATTGCTCGTATTGAGACCGAAGATGACCCCGCCCGGGAACGATACCGTATTCGTCTCCGAATGGAAGAGGGGTAAACCATTGATTGCGGAATCCCATTTGCCCGGGTGACTTCGAGCTTCGTAAAGGTGGAACTGAGTGAGATCCTGAGCCGGCGTGCCTTCACTGTACCGAACCGTGCTGCCAAAGTTATCCCAAAGCGTGTCGTCCGTATTGGGGTAAAGCATGCCGAACGACCCTCCACCGATGGACCACGGCCCCCCTCCCGCGCCGGTGGAACGCAAAACGGCGTAGATTTCACCTCCGCTTTCTCCGCTCATGAAGCCAGCCAACCCGATAACGCCAATCGAGCCGTTAAAGCCGAATTGGGCAGTAGGCTCTCCATTCACAACATTGTTTGCCAAAACGGGCGTCGGTGGCCCCCCGTTGCCTGGTATGATGTCATTGTTGTTCCCGCTTTGATCGGCCCATCGCGTAATCGAATTGAAGACGACGCCAGTCGTTGGGTCAGTCACGGGGTTCGTGGTGACTCCAATATCGGCGGATATCCAAAGCTTCAGCCCGTCCGTCGGCGGCGACGCCGACAAGCGGTTGCTTGCAAACAACAGACCACCCAAAAGGAGAAAGGCACACATCCAACTCCTGAAAGTGTTACGACAATCAAAATACATATAGATGTAAGGCCACTTAAAGGTTAAACAGAGTACTTCACCCCTCTTTGTAAGTATTTACCGCATCGCACTGCATTCAAAATGCAACTGCGTTGCACGACACTTATGTTAGTTCTTAAATAGTAAGTGCGGCAATGATTTTCTGAATCATTCAAACTAAGTCGCGTCAGATTTAGCCGAGAGATTTCCGCGCGCAAGCTGAAAATCAAAAATCTTTATCGCCCACCAAAACGAGGTCCAAAAGCACCAAAATTGTTCGCTCCCCGAGCCGCGGAATCAGATTTCATTCGAATGAAATTCGCCATCGATCAAATGTGCCCTCTTCGGATTTCCACTTCGGAACGTCTTGTCCGTAATCGAGTTATAAATAATCTCCAAATTTCAGCAAAACGCTTCAGACAATGAAACGCTTATCACCAGCATATGCGTCACGGGACTCCCGTAGTATCACGCCTGACAGCATTCATAACCACTTACCCCAATAAGTGATTTGACTTACAGAAATCACCACGCTTCCGGGCGAGGAACAACTCCCAATACTTACACCGAACCGAGGACCGCGATCGGCGCCTTTTGCGAGGAAAGCAAGATCCATACGGCTCTCGTAGTCCTCGCATTTCAAGCAGCGGGACGCCGCTTTCACTATCCACCACCGCCCACCGCAGCGCTGACGAAGCAGCGCTTTCCACTTACCGACATACCACTTACCGGACACCGGCAAATCCGCGATCCGCGATCACCCCCTTAACTTAGCGAAGAGGTGTATTTTGCTTCGCATAGACAGTCGCACCCTTGGCCACGGGATGAGTAAGCGGGATCTTTGCGACGACAACGTAGCCACGGTCCGACACCCAATGCGAAAGGACTGGAGATTCACCAGCCGTCTCTATCGCGGCAAAAGACTCGGGAGACGGCGCATACTGATCGACAAGCACCACCGGCAGATTGGGTGCAAATGCCTTCCACATCGCCTCTTCGCGAGGCTGGCTGACCAGAAGGGCCGTCTGATGTAGTGGGTCGTAATAATTCTCGATCATGAAGAACCCATCATGCTCGGTCACCAGAAAGCGCGGCAGCTCAGCGGTGTTCGGCAGCGCGCCATAGCGGTCGGAGCGGTTCCATCCGACTCGGCAGGTAAACAGCACCGCCGCTACGAGCAACCCCAGGCCCAGGGCAGCGGAATGCGCTTTTTCCGGAATGAACCGAAGAATGAAGGGACGGAGGCTGTTTCCCGCCACGGCCATGAATATGATCCAAGCCAGAATGCTTGGAATGAAGTACCGGGGAAGAAATCCGTTCAGAACGCCGGTGAATGACATTAGCCAAAACGCGACCGGCGCCACAAACCAGAGAAACGCACACAAGAGAAGCCCCGACTCCAGATTGCTCCGATCTCCGCTTCCGCCCTTTCGGATTTGAAGCGCAATGCTTCGCAACCCCACAACCATACCGATCACCACCAGCGGCCCCGCCCATGTCGCCTCGAAAGAGAACCACTCGAAAAGGCTCTTTCCATTGGCGCGAGGAATCCATCCAAGCCCTCCCGGAGCTTGAAATTGCCTCCGCAGGGTTGGGAGGCAGAGGCAAGCAAACACCAACCAGCCAGCGAGAAAGCTGAGGTATACCTTGGGACGAAACCTCCGGCGCGACCAATCGTCTACCGCCAGCGCTCCGAAAGCCAGCGCCCCATAGACGCCACCGATATAATGGACTGCCGGAAGAAGAAATTGTGCGAAAGCGTTGGCGCAAAGCAGACCGCTGGCGACGCGCTCCCGTAGAGTCAATCGGTAGAAACAGAGCAAAACCAGCGCGGCGCAAAGAAAATAAAGCCCGTAAGGCCGCGCCTCGAAGCTATAACGAAACAGGCTCCGCGACAGGCAGTAAAATAAAAAAACAGCCGCAGCCGCCGTCCTTACGCCATAACGCTTCAACGAGAAATAAATGAGAGGCGAGGCGAGAACGATGCAGAGTGCACTCACCATCCGCATCATAAGGGGCGTCAGCTGGGTGACTTGCTCGATGCCCCACAAAAGGAGAAAATAAACAAATGGCATCTTGTTTATTCCGCTTGCGATGGCCGGGAAGAGGGTTTGCAGAGAATGCCCGTGGACCTGGTAGTAAGTATAAAGCTCGTCGCGCCACAATAGGTGCAGATTGGAAAGCACGCTGGTCTCACCCAAAAATAGCAACGCGATGATACCGAAACAGATGAGTGGCAGTTTAGAAGAACTGGACGGAAGTGACATAGCTTCGAGGCTCGATTCAGGCGGACGTAATCCTTGGAATTTTGCGAAAAATCAGATTACGCAGAGATTTGGCAGCCACCATTTGAACGGCTTTGTCCACGGCTTGATGGCATACCGGGTGTTAGAGATGGGCTTCGGTCGCGGAAGGATCCATTGCACTTGTTTCGTTGGCTCACAGCACGTCCGACAGCCCCCTTTTGCAAGGCATTCCCTCAATAGGCGTGCTACAAATTTCGATTCCCAGGAGTGGACGCGATGCAAGCCGCATGAATTTCCTCAAGAATCTGCCGCAGGCTGATGCGAGGTTGCCAAGCCGGGTAATGCGCAGCAAACTTCGAAACGTCGCTGATCCACCATTGATGATCGCCGATGCGATTCTCCTCAAGGTAAGTCCACTTAAGGCTCCGCCCGGCGATTTCTTCGCAAAGGGCAATTGCCTCGAGCATTGAACAATTTACCCTGCGACCTCCCCCGATGTTGTACACTTCGCCCACTCTTGGAGCTTTAAAAAATTGCCAGAAGGCCTCCACCAAGTCGCGGCTATCGATGTTATCGCGCACTTGCTTACCACCATAGCCGAATATGCGATAAGGTCGATCCTCTACTGTACAGCGCATCAGGTAAGCGAGAAATCCGTGAAGTTCCGTGCCAGCGTGCGCCGGGCCCGTCAAGCAACCGCCACGAAAACAGACAGTATGCATCCCGAAGTAACGACCATACTCCTGGACAAGGACATCGGCGGCAACTTTGCTGGCACCGAAGATCGAATGCTTTGTCTGATCGATCGACATGGATTCGTCGATTCCGTTGGCGAAACGATCCTGAGGATCGATCTCCCATCGCGACTTCGTTTCGTGGAATGAGAGGCGATTGGGCGCATCTCCATAGACCTTGTTGGTGCTTGTGAAGATGAACGCAGCGCCGGAACAATGCTGACGCGTGGCCTCGAGGAGATTCAGTGTGCCCAGTGCATTCACTTGAAAATCGGTCAGGGGTTCCCGCGCCGCCCAATCATGCGATGGTTGCGCCGCGGTATGAACCACGACCGCAATGTCGTTGCCGAAACGGCGAAAGATCGAGTCGACGGCGTCCTTGTCACGAATATCGACTGCGAAATGCTGATAACGCGGGAGGCTTCGAACGAGCGTTTCGCGCGTCGGCGCAGTGGACGCTTCGGCCCCGAAGAATTGCGCCCGCATGTCATTATCCAATCCGACAATATCGCAGCCCTCGAGGTGAAAACGACGGCAACTCTCGGAGCCGACCAAGCCGGCGGAGCCGGTTACAAGCGCAATACTCATAGGCTACCGAAATTAATGGCGAGGCGGGGTTCAGACAAAACGGGCTCGATCTTGAGAATTGGCGAAAAGTTGAAGGCAGGAATCATCAGGGTGTGGTCACTGCTTCCGATAGTCGCCGCGGCTAAAGTATTTCTCTAGCCAAATATACAGGCAGATGAAGAGATAACGGCTGCCCATTTCCTTGATCTTCAGTTTCGCTTCCCCCGTGCGGCGATTGCGCCATGTAATCGGAATTGTCGTCCATGAAAATCCCCGAACGATGGCTTTGAGCGGTAGTTCAACGGTCAGATTGAAATGTGGCGAGATAAGCGGACGACACCCGTCTATGACGACTTTGCGGTAAGCCTTGAAGGCGTTGGTGGTATCATTGAGTTTGACGCGGAAGAGGATACTCAGGAAGCGATTGGCGAGCCGGTTGATGAGCAGCTTGATGGATGGATAGTCAATGACGCCCCCGCCTTTCACGAATCTGCTTCCGAAAACGCACTCCCAGCCCTCATTCAGCTTCGTCCAATAGCGCACCACATCGCGACAATCGTCTGATTCGTCAGCCATCATGATGACGGCAGCGTCGCCGGCCATCTGGTCAAGGCCGAAGACGATGGCTCTGCCAAAGCCGCCCGCCGAAGGATTCTGCACGGGCCGAAGGGCTGGAATTTCCGCGGCGATCTGCTGCAGGATCTGCCAGGTTTCATCCGTGCTATGATCGTCCACGACGATAATCTCGTGAGGAACTTCGTGAAGCTTGAGCTCAAGATTCAAATGCCTCACCGTGGAAGCGATGCAGCCCGCTTCATTTTGCGCCGGAATGATGACGCTGAGCAGGCATAGCATCTGGGACTCGGGCGGGGCGCTCATGCGAGGGAAAGATCGAGCCAATCGACATTTGCGACGGCATGCGCCGCAATTTCCTCAAGGATCATCGGAAGCGACGTGGAAGGCCGCCAATTCCACGCCTGTTCGGCGAGCGCGGAGTCGAGAACGAGCCACGGGACGTCGAATGGGCGAGATCGTCCATCGGCCTGGACTTCACGGTGCCCGAATCGGTCGGAGCACCAAGCGCTAAGTTGGGCGAGCGAGAGGCTGTTCTTGATTCCGCCAGAAACATTGACAATCGATGGTTTGCTCTCGTCTCGCCCGGCCTGCAATTGCGCATAAAGAAGAGAGCCAAGATCCCGCGGATGAAGAGCGTCGCGCACCTGTGCGCCCGTACCCTCGAAGCCGAGATACTTCAAAGATTTCCCGGCGTTCCAAGCGTGCAGCCAATAACTAAAGATGCCTTGTTCGGCGTGTCCAAACTGTCCGGCACCAGCCAGCACACCGCAGCGGTTCACCCATACTGGCAGACCAAAAGCGGCGCCGTACTCGCGAGCCAATCCCTCAGACGCCGTTTTCGTGCTTCCGTAAAGTGAAACAGGAGGCGCAGTGGAAAAGCACTCTGAAATTCCGGCTGGCCCAGCACCTGGCTCCATAGGTTGCGAAGGATCAAGGCGAAAGGCGCCGTCCTCCAAACGAAGAGGCAATGCCGCCAATGATGGGATCGAGTACACGCGACTTGTGCTGAGTAAAATGAACCCAGCGCTCCTTTCTCGACAGTATTCGAGCAGATTGATTGTCCCGCCGAGATTGTGCTCGAGGAGCTGACGGGCACTGCTGCGCCCATCCACGCCGGATAGGACGCTCGGCAACGCCGCCGCATCGAGAACCCAGTCGGCGTCCGGCAAAGCGGCTACGTCCGAAGCATTGCGCATGTCCGCATGAATGAAACGCACTCCGAAGTCGCGCAGCCGCTGGCGATTGGTCTCGCTTCCAGGTCGAATGAGGTTGTCGAAGCCGGTGATTTGCAAGGTCGAATCAGCTTCGCGCAACGTCGTGGCGATACTGGATCCGACGAACCCGCAAATACCGCTGATGAGTAATTTCATGAAATGAAGTTGGCGTACAAATTCCGAATACTTGACGAAAGCGCAAAGTAAAGGAGGGGTGGTCTCCCCGTTGTTCGCTGGTTTGGGTGGTTAGAAATGGGGCGAAGGCATTCGCGGCGGCGAGGCGGCTCGTTCTTTTGGCATGCTCCGTCCTGTACGAGCGGAGTGAGAGGTGGGCCGAGAAGCCCCCATTTCTTGCGGTTGTGCCATCCCGCCCGTCAAGGACAATACGGAAAATACACGACACTATCCTTCCACTCGATCCAGCGCGGCAAAGATGCTGCCGAACAAACTCTTCGCGGACGTCTCGGCCACCGGCGCGTTCATGATATCGTTCAGGTTCCGATGCTCGACTAAGTCGGGTGCCAGTTCCTTGATAAAGCTGCTGGCCGTGCAGGGCATTGCACTGCCGTATTTGATCCGGTTACCACACCAGGTGAGGGCGAGCGTACGCATGGCGCGCGTGATTCCCACGTAGAGCAGGCGCCGCTCTTCATCAACCGTGTCTTCGAGCTTCGAACGATCGTGCGGCAGGATGCCATCCTCCAGCCCGATGAGATAGACGTGCGGGAACTCCAGGCCTTTTGCAGCGTGGAGTGTGATGAGTGTCACTCCCTGCCCTTTCATTTCGTCATCATCTTCCTCACGCTCCTGGCGCAACATCATTTCATCAAGAAATCCGCGCACGCCTTCGTTGGACCGGCTCTGATGCTGTTCGATGGAGGCGAGCATTTCCTGGACGTTACTTTCGCGCTTCAGAGCATCCTCTGGTGTCTTGCAAGAGCGCCGCAGATCTTCCAGGAAGCCGACTTCCTTGATTAGCCCGCGCACGACTTCCGCCTGATTGACCAGCGGTTCATTCAGCTTTGTCTCGTAGTTATCGAGAAGATCGACAAAGGCCTGGACGCTGGTTGCCGCGCGAGTCGGCAGGCCATTTCGTAATTCCTCCGATTTCAGCGCTTCATAAACACTGCATTTCGCGCGGGCGCTGATCGCCGTGGCCCGCTCCACCGTTGCAGGAGAAATGCCCCGGGCCGGCGTATTAATGATCCGCAGCAGGCTGACGTCGTCATCCGTGTTGAGGATACAGCTCGCATAGGCCAGCAGATCCTTGATTTCGCGCCGGTCGAAGAAGCTCTTTCCGCCGATGATCCGATACGGGATGTGCAATTCGCGCAGGTTCGTCTCGATCAGACGCGACTGCGCGTTCATGCGGAAAAGAACGGCGAAGTCCTCCCACTTTGCTCCGTCCGTGACCTGACGCCGATGGATCTCTTCGGCAATGAATTGCGCTTCCTGGCGATCATCCGGCATCTGGATGATTCGCACCTTGTCTCCGCCATCGCGAGGGCTCCATAGGGCTTTTGGGCGGCGGCGCGGATTGTTTTTGATAAGCGAATTCGCCGTTCCGAGAATCGTGTTCGTGGACCGATAGTTTTGCTCGAGTTTGACAACCGTGGGGTTCGGAAAGTGAGCTTCGAATTCGAGAATGTTGGAGACCTCCGCTCCACGCCATCCGTAGATCGATTGATCGTCGTCACCCACCACGCAAATATTTGGCCGCTGGCCGGGTTCGCTCTCCTTTTTCGCAATCAGTGAGACCAGATCGAGTTGAAGCCGGTTTGTGTCCTGAAACTCGTCGACCATCAGATAGCGGAACCGCTCCTGCCATTTCAGGCGAACTTCCGCATGCTCCTGGAGTAGCTTCACCGAAAGCAGCAGCAGATCGTCGAAGTCGACGGCATTCAGCGTCTTTAACTCGGCTTGATACCGGCTGAAAACCACGCCGATCAACGATTGCTCTCCATCGCGCGGCGCTCCCCAACCGTTATTCTTCGCTTTGGAAATCAGATTCTTCGCCTGATTTGGCTCGAGCTTCTCATCCTTTGCTGCCGTGCGAGTGATGATCTTCTTGATGAGGCCGAGTTGGTCTCCTTCATCGTAGATGGAGAAGTTATTCTTGTAACCCAGCCGGTCGATTCCAGAACGAAGAACCCGCACGCACAGCGCGTGAAACGTGGACATCGTGACCTTCTTCGCCTGCGGCTTCTCCACCATGCCCGCGAGCCGTTCGCGCATTTCATTCGCAGCCTTGTTCGTGAAAGTAACTGCAAGGATGTGAGAAGGATCGACACCCTGGGCAATAAGATAAGCCACCCGCATCGTAATCACACGGGTCTTCCCCGTGCCGGCGCCCGCCAGAATCAGGAGCGGGCCTTCAGTGGTGCGGACAGCTTGTTCCTGCTCTGGGTTCAGATCGAAAAGGCGGAAGCCGGACATGGAAAAGCGCGCAAAGAATGCCGAGCCATCGGGCGACCGCAAGCGCGCGATGGGAAAAGTTTTATGGACGAAGATTCACCTTGCAATAGACGAAGGCGTGCGAGGAGCGGGGCCACGGCAGTTTTTGGTTTCTAAAGCACACTGCGGGCCGGAGCGAGCGGAGCGGAAAACACCCAACTCCCAACGCGAAACTGCCAACAGTCAACGGGATTGTGGATCCACCCATACGCATGGACTTCGGGTTCAGAGAATAGCGTTGCGCAAAAAAGCGTGGAATCGGAAGTCATTGAATGTTGGCAGTTTAGCGTTGGGAGTTGGGTGTTTTCCACTTCCCACCATCTTTGTCCTATTCCCAGCACCCTCAAGCGGCAGGGACGCCGCTTCCACTATGGCTGCGAGCGCAGAATGCCCGCCAGCCGCCGGATCACCTCGGGATACAGTTCATGCTCCTGCACCTGAATCCGCGCATGCACCGACTCCGCCGTGTCTCCCGGCAGCACCGGCACCTCGCGTTGCGCGATGATTTCGCCCGTGTCCATCCCAGCATCGACGTAATGGACGGTGCACCCTGTTTTCGGAGCGCCTGAGGCGAGCGCCTGGCCCCAGGCTTCGAGCCCGGGAAAGGCCGGCAGCAGGGATGGATGAATATTAATGATCCGGCGCGGGAACCCCTCAAGAAGCGGCGCTTTAATCATCCGCATGAAACCGGCCAGAACCACAAGTTCGACATCGGCTTCTTTAAGAAGGCTGACCAACCGCTGTTCCGCCTCCGGTTCCATCTTCGTCTTAAAGCGGCCGGGTGCGACGTATTCCGCACGGATTCCCCGGTCATGTGCCAGGGTCAGGATTCCCGCGGTTTCAACATCGGCCAGAACGATCCGTACTTCGGCCTCGAGTTCACCCCGTTCGATCGAGTCGACGATCGCCCGAAAATTTGAGCCTTTGCCAGAACCAAGAACACCGATGCGAATGGGAGACGGATGACGAGTCACGGAAATAGTGAATGGAAACGGTCAGAAAAGCCGGAGCATGAGTCCGGCGGTGGGAAATTCGAGCGTCAAAATTTTGGCGCCTTCAAACCGATGCCGAGTTGCCTGCCTTGGCGAGCGTCGCGGTGGTCGATTTTCCAGGCACCAGAGGCAGGATACGGATTTCGGAGCCTGCTTCACGCAGGGCTCCGACTTCTCCAGGATCGAGGGAATCCGGCGTATAATCGCCGCCTTTGGCATAAAGATGCGGCCGGACCTCGCGAATTACATCCGTCACGCGAGGCGTATGAAAAACCGTCACGTAATCCACGCAGGCCAGCGCGGCGAGCACTTCGGCGCGATCCTCTTCGCCATTGACCGGCCGGGTCGGCCCCTTGAGCGCGCGGACGGATTCATCACCATTCAGGGCAACGACGAGAGCGTCGCCCAGTTCACGTGCCGCCTGGAGATAGCGGACATGGCCGACATGAAGAAGGTCAAAGCAGCCATTGGTAAAGACCAGGCGCTTGCCGAGGCCGGCCAGGCGGCTGCGCTCGAGAGCAAGTTCCTGCGAAGTGACGATTTTCTTTCGGGACACGGTGGAAACCTAGATGCCACAGGGGATGGCGAAAACCTTTTTTGCGGGGAACTCGTGCAGCGCCGCCAGCCGACGGACCGATTCTGAACATCGCTGCAGGTCAGGCCCGTTTCGAACCCAAAACCACACCACCGGAAACGCAACAAAAGCGTCATACGAAGATTCGATCTGGCGCACCTCTCCCCTGGCTTTTTATGATGGCACCAAGTTTTCGCACATCGCCCATTCAATCCCGCATCGAGCAGCGATGAAATAGTGCTGTGAAACCCCCGCTTCCCCTCAGCCTAAGCTTGGCAAACGGAAGAAAAGCAAACTAATCATCTTTTCGCACCTATGCACGATCCGCGTTTCGATAAATTGGCGAAGCTTCTCACCGGCTACTCCACCAACCTCCAAAAGGGAGATAAGGTTCTCATCGATGCCTTTGATATCCCGCCGGAGATGACAGTGGCTCTCGTGAGAGCGGCCCGGGCATTGGGTGCTCTTCCGTTCGTGCAGTTGCATCAGGCCAGAGTATCTCGTGAAATCGCCGTGGACGCGTCGGAAGAGCAACTTGATTTTTCGGCGGCTCACGAACTGTCCCGCATGAACAAGATGGCCGCGTACATTGCGGTCCGCGGCGGTTTCAACATCACGGAGATGAGCGACGTACCGTCGGAAAAGATGAAGCTGGTCGCCGAGAAAATGAAACCGGTGCTCGACTGGAGGGTAAAGAAAACACGGTGGTGTGTCCTTCGCTGGCCTACTCCTTCCATGGCTCAGCTCGCGGGAATGAGTACGGAGCAATTTGAGAATTTCTTTTTCGATGTCTGCACCCTGGACTACGCCAAAATGGTCCCGGGCATGATGGCGCTAAAGGAGCTCATGGACAACACGGATAAGGTGGAGATTAAGGGACCAGGGACCGATCTCACTTTCTCCATTAAGAACATTCAGGCGATTGTATGCGGCGGCACGCATAATATTCCCGACGGTGAAGTCTTCACCGCACCGGTGAAGAATTCGGTGCAGGGCCATATTACTTTCAACGCGGGTACCATCTATCAGGGTACGGCATTTGATAGTGTGCGCCTGGAGTTTAAGGACGGCAAAATCGTCGACGCCACGGCCAACAATACGGAGAAGCTGAACAAGATCCTCGATAGCGATCCCGGCGCCCGCTACATCGGGGAATTCTCACTGGCGTTCAATCCCCATATCCTGCATCCGATGCGGGATATCTTGTTCGACGAAAAGATTCGCGGTTCGTTCCATTTCACGCCGGGGCAGTGTTACGAAGAGACAGACAATGGCAACCAATCCCAGGTTCACTGGGATATGGTGAATATCCAGCGCGAAGATTATGGCGGCGGCACCATCCATTTCGACGGCAAGCTCGTCCGCGAAAACGGTGTCTTCATTCCAAAATCGATCCAGGGACTGAACCCCGAGCAACTCATCGCGTAGGCCGATCGGCCTGTGATGACTTTACTCGTGCCGATGCGGAGTTATCGGCACGAGTCATCCACCCAGCGCAAATAGCTGATCAATCCAGCGTGCGCCCGAAACGCGACGATTTCCGGGACCTCGTAAGAGTGTAACTGCTTCAATCGCGTTTCGAGCTGATAGTATCGGTCGATATTTGTTTTGAAGATCACCATCGTCTCCGAGGCGGACTCCACCGCGCCTTTCCAGCGGTAAATCGATTCCACAGCCGGAAGGAGATTGGCACACGCCGCCAATCGCTCCTCCACAAGCGTCGTCGCAACGCGGCGCGCTTCGTCGGAGCTTCCAAAGGTACTGAGTACAATGAGCGTGTTTTCGGCCATGGGAGGCCTGACCTATAAACGAACGGCCAGGACAGTGGAAGCAGTCCCTATTCTCTTCCTCTTCATCAAATACTCGCGGGATAAAGATGAAGATGAGGAGGAAGAGGGCATCCCAGCCACCGCTTTCCCCTCATCACCACAAATCAAACCACCGCAAGAGCCGCGCCAGTCTCAGCCGCAACCGCCTTCGGACGAGCGATCCATCCACCACCAAGCACGGCATCCCCACGATAGCAGACAGCTGCCTGACCGGGCGTCACCGCGCGCTGGGGCTTGTGAAGAACCACTCGCGCGGTGCCATCGTCTCGCGGATGAACCGTTGCCGTCGCTCCCGGATGGGCATAGCGAATCTTGACCGTCACATCGAAGGGCTCGTTCGCCGCTTCGTGCCAGATCGCATGGTCGATCTCAAATTCACCCACAATGAGATCTTCGGCATCGCCGACAATCACGCTGCTGGTCACGGGATCGATATCGATCACATAACGCGGCTTTGCCGAACCACCCGGCAAACCTTTCCGTTGGCCGATGGTAAACATTTCGATTCCATCATGCGGGCCGAGATCAGCGCCGGATTTGTCGCGGAGCCGGCCGGGATGAAATTCTCCCTCGCCCATGTGACTCTTGAGAAATGCCTTGTAGTCATTTCCAGGCACGAAACAGATCTCCTGGCTGTCGACTTTGTCCGCAGTCTTGAGCCCCAGCTGACGGGCAATCGCGCGAATTTCCGTTTTCTCCATGCCTCCGAGCGGACAGAGCGCCCGAAGAAGCTGCGCCTGGCGCAGGCTGAAAAGAAAGTAAGACTGGTCCTTGCGCGGGTCGATCCCCTTGCGCAACACCGCCCGTCCAGCTCCATCGGGAGTCGAGTGATGCTCGATGATCGCGTAGTGGCCGGTGGCAATGTAGTCGGCGCCAATCGCCTTCGCCTTGCCCCAGAGATTGCCAAACTTGACCTTCTCGTTGCACATCACACAGGGGTTCGGAGTCCGCCCCGCCTTGTATTCGGCAGTAAAGTAATCGATCACCATCCGCTCGAAATTCTCCGCCTCGTCCACGACGTAATGAGGAATGCCGAGGGAATGGGCAACGGCCCGGGCATCCGCGATGGCCTGCGGACCGCAGCACTTATCTTCCGCCCGCGAAATGCAATCCTGCGGCCACACCTTCATGGTCACGCCAACCACATCGTAACCCTGCTGTTTAAGGAGATACGCGGCGACGCTCGAATCCACCCCCCCACTCATGCCGATGACGACACGCTTGGCGGATGGAGAGGAGTTGGAAACGGAAGAAGATGGATTCACGGCTGATCGGGCGAGCCGGAATTATCCACCAGGAATGGCCTCCCTTCAACGGGTTTTCTCGTGGGCGGCAGAGCCTGCTGCTCAGAAGGGTGCGGACGTTGTTTTGGCGCGAAGGCTGGTAAAGGAGAGCGGGCTGCAAGCCCGCTCTCCTTTCCGTCTGCGATTCATCGAAGCATTGCACGTCGCGCCGACGACAAGATCAGCGCAAATCCTCCAAACAACGGTTTCCAAGCGGCGGGGACGCCGCTTCCACTATATTTTAGTGCTCCGGCACCACGGTCATCGAACCGTGCAGCGCCTCGTAATTTGGGAAGAACCCTTCAATCGTGTAGGTCTCGCCCGCTGCCAGGTCCCGGGTCGATACGGTTGCGCTGTATTCCAGGCGCTCCCCAGGGTTGATCGACACCATCCCCGGGTCGTTCGTGAAGGCCTGATCCTCTGACCAGTGTTCGACGAGCTTGCCGGTTGTTTTGTTCTTCACCACCACCTCGATCCGCTGGGAAGTGGGGAATTCCATTTGCACAAACTTGCTCGACTTGTTCTCCAGCTTCAGCGTCACCTGGAATTGATGCGTTTCCGAGAGCTTCAGCGGCGAAGGCGTGATGCCCATGGTCAGGACGAGATGATGCCAGTTCGGCAGCTTGCTCTCCGCTTCCTTCTTCTTATCATCCTCTTTGTTGTGGGAGAGATGCAGGGTGTGGTAGATGCGATTGAACAAGCCGGGATGCGGAGGGGCGCCGGGCTTGGGCGTCGGAGTCGTTTTGCTCTTATGCTTCTTTTCACCCGACGCGGGTGCAGGTGTGGCAGAGGCATCAGTTGAAGGTGCCGGGGTCGGATCAGCCGCGTGAATGGTCACGAACAGCCCGATGACGGCGAGGGCAGTGAGCAAAAAACGAAAGTTCATTGAGCGCTGTGTATGCAAGCAGCCTTCGGTTTGCAAATCGCTTTACTTTTAGATGATGGAAAGGGAAACAGTTCCCCGCACGCAGTGACACGCGAGGAAGCCATAAAACACGGTGCCAGACCGGCACCTGAAATGATCGCCCGGCAACCCTTTCGCGCAGTCGTTGCCCGCTTTCCCTCCCATCATCGCCGCTGTATGAAATACGCTTTCCGATTCGCCTTTTGTCTCTTTGCTCTGCTCCTCCTGCCAGGCGCTGCTTCCAAAAAAGTGGATGCCGGGATCCGGTTTCACACCGAGGCGAATCCAAACGATACGGCGGTCTTTTCGACTTCGGTGATCATCCAGTACCCGACACCGCATCAGGCCTATGTCGAGAAGGTTCCCCGCGTCAGCGAGCGCGACGTGAGGGCCATCTATCCCTTCCCGGCCAATGACGGCTCGTGGGGCTGCGCCTTCTATCTCGATGATCAGGGCCGGATCCATCTTGAATCGCTCAGCTCGGAAAAGCGCGGCACCTGCCTCGTCGTCTTTCTCTCGGCCAAAATGGGCGTCCATCACGTGGCCGATCTGCTCATCGACCAGAGGATCACGGATGGCATTATCGTCGTCCCGCACGGGTTTACCCAGCTCGAAATCACTATGCTGCAGAAGGAGTTCAAGACTCTGCGCTCTGCCCCCGCCAAAAAGTGATTTCGTTCACCCGGCACGCGCGGCCGATAATCGAGCGGCTCTAGCGTGGACTATCTCAGTCTGCTGATCACCATCGCGCCGGTCTTTATTGTCATCGCGGCAGGTTATGGCATTCGCCGCGCCGGATGGCTGAGCGCGGAAGCCGATGCCAGCTTGTTGCGGGTCGTCGTCAATCTTCTCTACCCCTGCCTGATCCTCAATACCATCCTCGGTAATCAGGCCCTGGATGACGCCGGCAATATCCTCATTGCCCCCCTGGTCGGCTTTGTGACCGTAGCCCTCGGTTATCTCAGCTGTTTCTACATAGCACCGCTGCTGGGTATCCGTGAGCCGCGCGAACGCCGTACATTCGCTTTCACCTCTGGTCTCTACAACTACGGATACATCGCCCTGCCCGTCGTGCAGAAACTCTTCGATGCCGGTGCCAGCCAGCCGCGCAACGCCGGAGTGCTCTTTATCCATAACGTCGGCGTCGAAACAGCCCTCTGGACCCTGGGCATCATGGTCATCTCCGGCGCCTCGCCACGCGAGGGATGGAAGCGGATCTTCAGCGTTCCAGTCCTGGCTATTTTCACGGCGATGCTCCTCAATTTCGCCCACGCGCGAAACTGGATGCCGAGCTTCGTCCTCGATGCAGTGCGTTCGATGGGCGCAGCCGCCATTCCGCTCGGCCTCGTCCTCACCGGGGCAGTCTTTGCCGATCTTGCCCATGGCTCCAAAGAAAAGACCGGAGGCGCAATAGCTTTTGGTTCCTGTCTTCTCCGGCTCGGCTTTCTTCCCATCATATTCCTCGCCCTCGCTCGCTGGCTTCCCTGCCCCATCGAGTTGCGGCATGTCATCATCGTCCAGGCTGCCATGCCCTGCGCCGTGATACCGGTCATCCTAGCCAAACATTACGGAGGCAATGCCTCAATGGCATTCCGCATCGTGCTCGCGACCTCCGTCGTCGGCCTATTCACGATCCCACTTTGGCTGCGCTTCGGCGTCTGGTTCGCTACACCCGCGATGTAGTAAGTCCGAAGCGGTCCGCTTCCGCCCCAAATGCTAAATCCTAATTCCTAAATCCCCGGCTTCTCACCCAAACATGCGAGAGACGCTTGCCGGAAGCGGGCATAGCTTGCGTCTCCCAGATGACTCCCCATCGACGCCTTCTTCGAACGCACCGGTTTGTGCCCGCGTTCGCCATGCTCCTTCCGCTTTGGGTATCCGCCGCGTTCGCTGAATCGAAGCTGTCGTTCAATCGCGACATTCGCCCGATTCTTTCCGATAGCTGCTTCCAGTGCCACGGGCCGGATTCGACAAAACAGAAGGGAGATCTGCGGCTCGATTTCAGGGAAAATGCTTATAAAGGCGGCAAATCCGGCAGCGCCGCAGTCGTGCCCGGCAAGCCCGAGGAAAGCGAGCTCGTCGAGCGAATCACGACTTCAGATGCTGACGATCACATGCCGCCCAGAAAGTCCGGCAAAACGCTTTCCCAAGCGCAGATCGAGTTGCTCCGGCGTTGGATCAAAGAGGGTGCCGAGTATCAGGGGCATTGGGCGTTTTCAAGACCGACGCGTCCGCCAGTGCCTGCCGTCGCAGGCACACCGAATCCCGATCCTGTCGATTGTTTCATCCAAGCCCGGTTAACCAAAGAAGGCCTGAAGCCCTCTCCGGAAGCCGATCGAGCCACGCTTCTCCGGCGTGTTTCGCTCGATCTCACGGGCATCCCCCCCAACCTTGAAGAACTCGATCGCTTTCTCGCCGATCCTTCGCCAAATGCTTACGAGACAGCGGTCGATCGGCTTCTCGCCTCGCCTGCCTACGGAGAGCGGATGGCCGTCCAATGGCTCGACTTCGCCCGATACGCGGACAGCAACGGCTTCCAAACCGATAGCAGCCGGCAAATGTGGGCGTGGCGCGACTGGGTCATCCACGCGTTCAATGAAAACGAGCCGTTCGATCAGTTCACGATCGAACAATTGGCCGGCGATCTGTTACCGAACCCAACTCACGAACAGCTGATCGCCACGGGATTCAATCGGAACCATCGACTAAACGGCGAAGGCGGACGCATCCCGGAGGAGTGGTTTGCGGAAACCGTCATCGACCGGGTCGAGACCACTGGAAATACCTGGCTGGGGCTCACCGTCGGTTGCTGCCGTTGCCACGATCACAAGTTCGATCCGATTTCTCAGAAGGAGTTCTACCAGCTCTTTTCCTTTTTCAATTCGATCGATGAAAGCGGTGTGCTCGATCGCGAAGGAACGAATTCCAAGCCCGTCCTGCAAATGCCCAGCCCGGAACAATCGGCAAAGCTGGCCGATTTCGATCACCAGATCGAGAGCGCTAAATCAGCCGCGGCCAAACTCGAAGAGCAGGTCAAAGCCGAGCAAGCTATTTGGGAAAAGGAGACGACCGGCGCGGCAGATCCTGTCTGGGCGACGCTGCGTCCCAACAACCTGCACTCGAAAAACGGTGCGACGCTCACACTGGAGTCCGATGACGCGGTCTTTTCTTCGGGTCCGCAACCCGAGACCGATGAATACGTCATCACAGTTGCTCCACCGAAAATCGGACAAATCACCGGTCTCAAACTGGAACTGCTGCCTGATGATCGTCTGCCCAGCCACGGTCCCGGACGGCACCCGAATGGCAATCCGATCATTAGCGAATTCCGTGTCGTCGTAGCTGGTGAAGGAAAACCGGATCAGCCCATCCGGCTTCTCACGCCCGTCGCTGATTTCAACCAACATGACTGGGAATCGCCAAAAGCCATCGATGGCAAGCTGGACACAGGGTGGGCCATCTATCCAGAAGTCGGCAAACATCACGAAGCGGTTTTCCCTTTTGCTCATCCGTTGCGGCTTACGGCGGCGACCAGGCTACAAATCACCATCGTCCAGCATTTTGGCTCCAAGGCACTGCTCGGAAAATTCCGGCTCGCAGTGACTTCGACGACCAGTCCCGCATTGCCTGCGGATGTCCGAAATGTCCTGGCGATCCAGCCGGAGAAACGGGATGCAAATCAAAAGAAGCGACTCGGCGAGTACTACCTCGCGCAACGCCCGGAACTTGCCGAAGCGGCTGGTAAAGTCGCCGAACTAACCAAGGCGCGGGAGGAATTCAACAAGACCATCCCAACCACCATGGTCATGCGTGAGCTATCGAAGCCACGTGAAGCGCATATCCTCCTTCGCGGCCAGTACGATAAGCCGGGAGAAAAGGTGGAACGCGGTGTCCCAGCGGCGCTGCCTCCACTTCCCCCGGGAGCGCCGTTAAATCGGCTCGGCTTCGCCCAATGGCTCGTATCGCCGGAGCAGCCGCTCACCGCGCGCGTGTGGGTCAATCGCGCGTGGGAGAAGTTCTTCGGCGTCGGAATTGTGAAGACTTCGGAAAACCTCGGCTCACAATCCGAGTGGCCGTTTCATCCGGAATTGCTCGATTGGCTGGCTTGCGAATTCATGGAGCCGACGACAGGCATCAAGGTGAACGGTCAGCCCGCAAAACGGTGGGACATGAAGGCCCTCCAAAAACTTATCGTGATGAGCGCGGCCTATCGCCAGTCGGCGCAGACCACACCGGAAATGCTTGAGAAAGATCCCGAAAATCGGCTCGTGGAGCGCGGCCCACGTTTCCGTCTCGGAGCAGAGTCGCTTCGAGATGAAGCGCTCGCCGTGAGCGGACTTCTCGCGGAGAAGATCGGCGGACCAAGCGTACGCCCCTATATGCCAAAGGGCGTGTGGGATGAAACGAGCGTCTACGGCGATCTCCGCAATTATGAGCCTGCGAAGGATGATGGGCTCTATCGGCGCACGCTTTACACGGTCTGGAAACGGACCGCCGCTCCACCCACTTCGCTCCTCTTTGACGCGCCGGGACGGGAGATCTGCACCGTGAAACGTTCCCGAACGAATACTCCGCTCCAGGCGTTGTCCCTGTTGAATGAAGTGACCTTTGTCGAAGCAGCACGGAATCTTGCCCAGCACATGATCACAGAAGGCGGCACAAATGATTGCGACCGCATTCGCTGGGGTTTCCGTCGAGTCACTTGCCGGCAGCCGGACGCTGAGGAACTCGCCGTCCTCACCCGGGGCCTTGAAAGCCGCCTGGCCAGCTACCGGGAGAACCCGGACGCTGCTTCCAAACTCATTTCGCTCGGTAACTCGAAAACAGCGCCGGGAATCTCTCTGGATCAACTTGCCGCATATACCGTCACCGCAAACGTCCTCCTGAATCTCGACGAATTCGTCACTCGCTGACTTACCCCATGAATTGCAACGATCATCTCTACGCAGGGCTTGATTCGGCACATCGCCTCGCCCTGACCCGCCGGACTTTTCTCCAGCGCGCCGCCTCGGGAATCGGCCTAGCCGCGCTGGGCGGTCTGTTGGGCAACTCTCGCACATTCGCGGCGCCGCAATCGACGGGTTTGGGTTTGCCGGGATTTCCAAACTTCGCGCCGAAAGCCAAGCGGATCATCTACCTCTTCCAATCCGGCGCCCCATCGCAGCAGGAGCTCTTCGATCCCAAGCCTCAGTTGGAAGAGCAACGCGGCAAGGATTTGCCTGAATCGATCCGGAACGGCCAGCGGCTCACGACGATGACATCCGGCCAGAAGTCATTTCCCGTCGCCCCAAACATTTTCAAGTTCGCGCAGTATGGCAATAGCGGGGCATGGCTCAGTGAACTCCTGCCGCATCTCTCTAATGTAGCAGACGATCTCTGCATCGTGCGCTCCATGTACACGGAGGCGATCAATCACGATCCGGCGATTACCTTCTTCCAGACCGGTTCCCAGCTTGCCGGCCGGCCCAGTATCGGGTCATGGGTGAGTTACGGCCTCGGCAGCGTGAACAAGGATCTCCCAGCCTATGTCGTTCTTACTTCCTTCGGCACAGGCCGGCGCGATGACCAACCGCTCTACGACCGCCTTTGGGGCGCTGGCTTCCTTCCCTCCCGGCATCAAGGGGTCAAATTCCGCAACAGCGGAGATCCCGTCCTCTATCTCTCCAACCCGCAAGGGATGGCGCCGGAGATACGGCGCGAAAGCCTGGATGAAATGGCGGCGCTGAATCGCCATCGTTATAGCGTGCTTGGTGATCCGGAGATCGAAACGCGAATCTCGCAGTACGAGATGGCCTTCCGCATGCAAACCAGCGTACCGGACCTTACCGACACATCAAAGGAACCGCAAAGCGTCCTCGATCTCTACGGGCCGGAGGTGAAGAAGCCCGGCACTTATGCCGCAAACTGTCTGCTCGCTCGCCGGCTCGCGGAGCGCGACGTGCGCTTTATCCAGCTCTTCCACATGGGATGGGATCATCACGCCAATCTGCCCAAGGCTATCCGCGGACAATGCTCGGACACGGATCAACCCACCGCAGGCCTGATCACCGACCTGAAACAACGCGGTCTCCTCGACGATACTCTGATTGTCTGGGGCGGTGAATTCGGTCGGACCATCTATTCCCAGGGGACTCTCACGGCCGATAACTACGGCCGTGATCATCACCCCCGTTGCTTCACCATCTTCATGGCAGGTGCAGGCGTGAAAGCAGGTCTCACCTATGGAGCGACGGATGACTTCTGTTATAACATCACGGAAAATCCGATTCACGTTCACGACCTGAATGCAACGATCCTTCATCTCATGGGGATCGACCACGAGCGTCTCACCTTCCGCTTCCAGGGCCGGGACTTCCGACTAACGGATATTCATGGAGAAGTCGTGAAGGGAATCCTTGCGTAGGGAAAACTGTCGCCGGACTTATGATTCGTGCGGCTCTGCATTAGACTGGGAATAGTAACACCCAACTCCCAACGCTAAACTATCAACATTCAATGAGGCACATGTCGTGGACAGCTCTAGCGCGCGTGTTCCCTCATTTTCTTTGAAAGCAACTCTACATAAAGGAGCGCGGAACCGGACGCATTGAATGTTGATAGTTTAGCGTTGGGAGTTGGGTGTTCAAATATCCCGAGTGACACGAATGGCGCTCTATCCACCCCGGCCCTCAATCGAGCTAAAGGGCTTTACCTTCACTGCCGCCAGTTACAGAATAGGTCATGCGCATCTCCCGCGTGCTATTCTCCGCCGTCGCATACATCGCCCTGCAGGCAGCCGCCTCCGCCAGCACATCGTCAGGCGACGCGCTCATCGATCGCGTCATCAAACAGCCAGGTCAATACGACCAGATGTGCGACCCCATTCCGGCAGTCGATCCGCGTGTTCCCCTGCCCTTGTTTCGCCTGCTTTTGCCGCGGGATCTTCATGTCGTTCCTGAACAACTCACCACTCTGCGGGCGCATCGGGATGAAGTCGTGAAGGCGCTTCGCGGGCGCCTGGCCGCGATGGACCTCAGCAAGCCGGTACCAAGCGCCGGCGAACTGGAAGTGGGCAACGAAGAGTCCGTGGTTCACTCCGGAGTGCACCCGCATCAATTGAGCGGCCTGCTTTTTGAGATCATCGTCGGACTCGATGCCGTCGAGACATTGCCCGAGCTTCTGAAACTCGAGGAGCAATTGCGCTCACTGCTCGCTGCCGCCGACGCCAATCCGAAAAATCCACCGCCGCCGTTGCGGCTCGAAGTGGAGCCCACCGTACCGGAAGGAAAGGCCGCTCCCTCCAAGCGCGATCAGCAGATGGAAACCGGGCGGATCGTGCAACGCGAACTGCTCTCCGTCATGCTCCAGCTTCTGCGCCGTCAGCACTATCAGCCGGTGCTCGATTCTTCCTTCGAGAAGCAATATGCCAAGGCTATCAAGGAACGGGCCAAACGCGAAGACCTGCGTCCGTTCAAAACTCCGGAACAAGCCAAGGCCCAAGACGCCGCGTGGGTTCACTTTGATCCTATCTACCACGTACCGCTCGCGGAAATGACGCCACCACCTTCCGTCCCATTCTCCGGCGCGGTGCGCGATCAGATTCGCGGCTTCGCGGAGAAGTTTCTCAAGGAGGTCCCGCCGGATCAGTGGAAGGTGAACGCAGACTCGTGACTTTCTTTCGTCTCATCGTCTCCGTCTTGCTGCTGGCGGGCGCCACGCCAAGTTTCAGCGCTCCGCCAAAGGCACATGGCCCCAATGGCCACGTTCTCATCACCATTCCAGCAGGGAAATATGTGCTGGGAGAAAAGGGTCATCCGATTAATCCGCTGCATACCGCGCAACTCGCCGCGTTTAGGATTAGCGATGCGGAGACGACGAATGAGCAGTTCGCCGCGTTTGTGCAGGCCACGGGTTATGTCACGGATGCCGAGCGAAGTGGAAAATCGAAGGTGTTCACGGAAGGCATGGCAGATTGGGTTTGGGTTGACACACCGGCAGCCTGCTGGCGGGAGCCAATGGGACCGCAAGGCCCCAAGGCAGCTGACCTGCCGAGTCATCCGGTAACCCAGATCAGCGGTTCGGATGCCGCAGCCTACTGCAAATGGATCGGCGGACGTCTTCCGGCACTCGATGAATGGGAAGCCGCCGCGCGAGCAGGAGTGCGCACGCCATATCCATGGGGAGCAAAATTCATCAAGGGCCACGCAAATATCTGGAATGGCGCCACGCATCACAAGGAGGCAACAGGTGATGGCTACACTTACACCGCTCCGATTCGGTCCTATCCTCCCAATGCCTGGGGACTCTATGACGTTATTGGGAACGTCTTCGAATACTGCGCCGACCTGCCTTCAACCTACCGCGAGCGCAAAGACACCCTCGTTTCCGGCCGCGGCGGCTCGTGGTGGTGCTCCGCGGAGACTTGCCACTCTTACAACCTGGTCGACATCGGCCGTATGAATCGCCACGCATCGCTACCGAATCAAGGATTTCGGGTCGCGTTTGATGTGGTGAAGAGTGAATGAGGTTGCCGTCAAACGACGCGGCCGGATTCAACGCACTGTAACGCCGCTTCCATCATGGCCCACGCAAACGCCACTCGCGCACAAGCACCTCGAACACTATAGGTAACGGGATGCACATCCTTGTCGTTGACGACGAAAAGAATATCCGGCGCGCGATGACCATGGCCCTGGAGTCCATGGATCACGAGGTGGCCTGCGCTTCGAGCAGCGCAACGGCATTGGCCGAGTTGAAGTCCGCCGCTTTCGACGTTGTGCTTCTCGATCTTCGACTCGCCCAGGAGAATGGTCTCGACGTGCTGGAAGAGATTCTCCGTCTCTCACCGCAGACCGCCGTCGTCATTGTGACCGCCTATGCGGCAGTAGAAACGGCGGTGGAAGCCATGCGGCGAGGTGCCTTTGATTATCTGCCTAAACCTTGCACACCAGACCAGGTCCGCCAGGTATTGGCCCGCATCGAAAAGACAAAAAAACTCGAGCGGCGAGTCGCCGAACTCGAGTCGCGACTCGGAGCAGATGGTCCGGAAGCAGATCTCACCAGTCAATCGCCGGCCATGCAGAAAGCGATCGATATCGCCTTCCGGGCCGCCGACAGCGAAGCCACGGTACTTCTCCTTGGAGAAAGCGGCACCGGAAAAAGCGTGCTCGCGAGAGCCATTCACCAGCGCAGCCCTCGTCGCGCGAGTGTCTTTGTCACGGTGAGCTGCCCCAGCCTGTCGCGTGAATTGCTGGAGAGCGATCTCTTCGGCCACGTGAAAGGCGCGTTCACCGGAGCGGTCGCCGATACCCAGGGAAAGGTCGCTGCCGCCGATCGCGGCACGCTCTTTCTGGATGAAATTGGGGAATTGCCACTGGAGATTCAGGCCAAGCTTTTGCGCCTCCTGCAGGAGCGCGAATACGAACGTGTGGGAGAAACGAAGCCGCGGCGCGCGAACGTACGCGTCGTGTCCGCCACGAATCGCGATTTATCACAGGCTGTCGCGGAGGGAAAATTCCGCGAAGATCTTTACTACCGGCTCAACGTAATCTCCGTGCGGCTTCCCCCGCTCCGCGAACGCGTCCAGGACATCGAACGCATCGCTCAAGCCCATCTCAACTTTCTTGCTACACGTTCGGGTAAGAAAACGCGGCGCTTTTCGCCAGCCGCGATCGACGCCATGTGCGGCTATCCCTGGCCGGGCAATCTCCGCGAAATGCGCAATGTCATCGAACGAGCCGTAATCCTCAGCAATGGCGAAGAAATCGAGCCGGCCGATCTCTCCGATGTCATCCAACCGGCGACCGACATCCGGGTGGGCGCCAAAGTATCACTCACCGATATCGAGAACGAACATATCCGCAGAGTGGTCGCGACGACTCGTACACTGGACGAGGCCGCGGCCATTCTCGGGATCGATCCCGCTACGCTTTACCGGAAGCGGAAGAAATTCTAACCGATCCGCCCGGCCACTTACACCCGGAGATAAATCCGGCGATGATGCAGAAACCAGGCGAGCCCGATGCTGATGGATGACGAGACCAGGGCGAGCAGCAGTGCGCCAGCCCCTGGAAACAGGTGATCGCTCAATCCGTGATAGATATCTCCGCCCACAAAGCGATCAGCCATGGCACTCGAATGCGCGAGGCTCTCGATAATATAGAGCGTGATGGGATTCAGCCCAATCCAAACAAATGGCAATGCCCAGCGCCGGATCTTTGCCACATCGATAACGAGATAGAACAGCCCGAGAAGCAAACAGCTCCAGCCCGCGGCTTCCAGGACATAAGAGGAAGTCCAGATCTTCTTGATGAGCGGGAAATACTGCCCCCAGCACCAACCCAGGCCCACCAGCAAGGTACCACCACCAATCAATCCCCACGCCTTTCGGAGAGCCGTCTCCGCGCGCACCAGCCACAGGCCGGCAAATACGCCTAAGAGACAGGTCGCAATCGCCGGGAGATTGCTCAGAATCCCTTCGGGATCATGGTCACCATCCCAACGTTTCCCTGGTAGATACATCTGATCGAGATAGTTTGTCAGGTTGTGTTTCTCGGCCAGATCCCCTGCTCCAAAACCAGGCACAGGCACCCATTCAAGCAGCGCCCAGTAACCGAGTAAGATCCCGATCGTGATCGCGATCAATCCCTTCGGTTTCACCCAGATGAAAAGAAGCGCGGCGCCCAGATAAGCAAAAGCGATCCGCTGCAAAACTCCCACCCATCGCACGCCCTCGATCCCGTGCGAAATGCCGCCGTAACACCACAAGCCAATGAGGTAGAGCGTCACCGCGCGACGAATCACGGTCCATGAAACGCTGGCATGCCCCCTGCCGGCGATCTTCGCCGGCAAAGAAAGAACCAGGGAAACCCCCGATACGAAAATAAAGGTCGGGAAAATGAGGTCGTAAAAATGCACGCCCTCCCACGTCACATGCGTCAACTGATTCGCCAGTGCGCTGAAAAAAGCATTCTGCGGCAATTCATGAAACACGCGGTAGAACGCGCCACCACCGAGGATCCAAAACATGGTGAATCCGCGGAGTGCATCCAGGGACACCAGTCGTGTTGCCACTGTGTGCGTTCCTTCAGGGGTTTTGGCTGGCTCAGTCGCAGGCGGCCTTGTGGATGGTGGTGGCTGAGGCTCCTGCGTCGTTTGATCGCTGGAGTCGTTTCCATTCAGCCCAACGCTTGGAGTGGATACGAGCTTCACAGGTTGCCCTCCGTCGCAGCGAACCGGCGCGCAGTCAAGTCAAAGCCACCGTTTCACCGCATCACTATCTACCAAAGGCGACACTTTTTCGCCATTTACCATTCCTTAACAAATCTCTGCCGAACAAGAGATAATATCTTTACAGTGCAGGTCGATCGTAGCGGTCGATGAAAGCAAAAATTCCCTGCTCATTCCCGCTCCTCCTCGCAGTGATGCTTGGCGGAGCGGCCCCCGCCCAAGTTCCCCACGGAGGGGCACCGCCCCCGCCGCCACCGCCACAAAAAGGACCCGCTAATCGTCCCCCTCCTCCACCCGCTCCCATGCCCCCCAAAAGCGGTCCGCCGCAGTTTGGTGATCCTCTTCCCGGGCTCACCACCGATCAACTCGCCGCCTTTGCTGCGGGAAAGGCCGAGTTTCAAAATGTCGAGACCGTCGAGAGTGGTCTGGGCCCGATCTTTAATAACGTCTCATGCGTTGCCTGCCACTCGAGGCCAGTGACGGGTGGGTCGAGCCCCATTGACGTCACACGGTTCGGACGCACCACCAACGGCGTCTTCGATCCCCTGGAAAACGAAGGCGGATCGCTGCTCCAGCAATTCGCGATCGATCCCGCTGTGCAGGAGGTGATTCCGGCTGACGCGAATGTTATCGCCCATCGGCAAACCACGCCGCTCTTCGGCCTCGGGCTGCTGGAGGCAATTCCGGATGCCGCGATCAAAGCCAACGCGGCCCGTCCTTCCATCGACGGCGTGCACGGGCGCGCAGCAAGCATCACGGATGTGGTGAGCGGCCAAATCCGCATCGGGCGCTTCGGCTGGAAAGCGCAGCAAGCCACGCTCCTCGCGTTCGCGGGCGATGCCTATCGAAACGAAATGGGAATCACCAACCGCTTTTTCCCCACGGAAAATGCTCCGAACGGCAACACCGCGCTCCTCGCGCGATTCGATACAACCGCAGATCCGGAGGATCAGGTCGACCCTGCAACCGGCCGGAGTGATATCGACGCGGCTGCAGACTATATGCGGCTGCTCGCTCCACCACCTCAGGCACCGCTCTCACCATCAGCAACTGCCGGCAAGACCGTGTTCCAGCAAGTGGGCTGTGCTGTGTGCCACACTCCGATGATGGTCACCGGGCCGAGCCCGATTGCCGCGCTCAGCAACAAGCAGGTGTGGCTCTACTCCGATCTGCTCCTGCACGACATGGGCGGCCTCGGTGACGGCATCGCCCAGGCAGATGCCAGCACAACAGAAATGCGGACCGCTCCGCTTTGGGGCCTGCGCGCCAGCGGACCCTATCTCCATGATGGCCGTGCTCCGACCGTCGACGCCGCCATCCGGCAGCACGACGGCGAGGCCAGGATGTCCCGGGATCGCTATGAAAAACTGTCACCGCAAGTGCGGCAGCAGTTGCTCGACTTCCTGAATACCCTGTAAGTCCCGCAGATTAGTTATCGCGCACTTACGACTTCTTTCGTGACTGAAGATAGCCGGCAGGTTCACCCCACCTGCCGGCTATCGAATTTCTCAGGTATAGCCGCTGAATGGCAGCGGCGGATCTGGCGCTCGAAGGCCAGTCCACGAGAGGCGCGGAGGAATTTATCCCTGGCGGGAAATTGATTCCTGGAGGCTTCCGTACATCTCGTGGCTCGGTCTGGTTTGCTAGATTAGTACTCGGCCTGCACAGGGAGCTGAACATCCCCGTGGAAGGCTGCTTTCCAGTGCTCACTGCGCAGCAGAACCACGGCGATTGCGCCCACCGGGAGCAGTGCAAATGCGGTAATGATGCCATTCACACCGAGGAGCGGCAGAATGAGCGCGCCGATCGCGGCAACACGCGCCTTGTTGAAACACTTCGCGTTCACCATCGAAATGGCGTTGTACAGCACGTAAGCGCCACCGACGAAACCAGCGGCGGACCAGCTGATTTTCAGGGTGGTCAGGACGATTCCCAGCAAGTCTGACGATGAAGACGCCAGCAAGTGCGGGATGCTCAGGAGGGACAGCCCCATATGTGCCGCGGCGGCAGCCAAAAGGCCGGCAGCCACGAGATTGATAACTTCCTTCTGTCTCTGTGTGGTGTTCATAACTCTATTGTTTCCTTTAGTTCATACGACGCCGGACCAGTCGGCCGGGACGCCGCCTCGCTCACCTTTTGAACACGTTGGGGGCCGTCAGTTCATTAGACGGCGGGCGGCAGGCTTTCTGGCCAGTCGCCACGCTTGATGTGCCAAGCAGGTTTAATGCCCACCACCTCTTCCGAACTCACGCCGGGTGAAACCCCTCTGGGGGTAGGGTCTGAACCGGCTCGAATTTTACTTAAGGTTTTGGACGCTGTGACGACCCACGATGGCGCGGTTTCTTTGGTTCCGCATGTAGCATCCGCGTCACAATCCGATTACTTCATTCATGTTGATATTCAGGTAATATCCAATTTCCCTGAAGCGGACATGGCGCAAAACCGCACAGGAATCGTGTCGTGACGTTTTGCTCTTTGGGTGCGAAAAATTTTGCACCCAGACGAATTTTTCCGCCTAGATTCGCAAAAAGAGGCAGTTCCCCAACCCTTACACCATCCAGTTCTGCAACGCGTACTCTTCGCCGGGAAGACGGAATTGGAACGGCACACTTTCGGGGTACCGTTCTCGCTCGATTCCATCGTGGAACACTTTCACCTGGAAACTGACCGGGCTGGCCAGCGTCATCCCGAGATCGGAAAACGGCACCGCCATCTCGATGATTTCACCCACCGCCAGGCTGGAGCGTTGCGACGTCTCGCCACCCGCCCGAGTGATTTGAAACTCGTGATTACCGTGCTGATGCAATGAGCCTGTTTTGATGGTGACTGCTTCCGGCGCCTGGAAATTGAGTTCGAGCGCGAGGTGATCCGCTTTGTGCAGCTCAAACCGGAGGAAGAAGGTCCGCTCGTCGCTGCCAAAGGAAATCCGGTTCACGAAGCGTTCCGAGCGATACATCGCGCCCTGTTCGCTCCCAGCGAGATACATTCCCGCCCCCATCCATTCGTAAAACGTATCGCGCCGTCCGCTGATCTCCGGAGCGATCGGCCGCTGCGGCGAATCGTACAGCGGCACGGCTCGCGTCAGGGAAATGGGTTGATCGAGGACTGCGGGCGGAAGCTGCCCGCAGATAGTGTAGACATTCTTCAGATGCCGCCGGAAGAGCTCGTCGAAGAGGGCATCGTTATCGGTCGTAAAATCAGGCCCGTACCACCAGAACCAATCGCTCCCTTCCGCCGCATAAATCTCGCGCAACGCCGAGTAATGCTGCTCAGGCGTCAGGACCTGCGCGTCAATCCGGTCCTGGAGAAACTCACGCGTCTCGCCAAGCAGATCCCAGGCGCGGTTTTCTTCATCTTCGCCAATCCAGATGTCGAAGTTGCTCGCGATCCATGAGCCCGTGTGCAGCGTGCGGATCTGCTTCTTCGGCGGATGATGCCGGAAGTAGTCTTCAATTGTGCAGGAGTGCAGCTTTGTATCCGCCTGAATGCCGGAATAGAGCGCCTTGAGGAAACCCTCGCCACCGTCGGCAAATGTCTCCCAGGCATTCTCGCCATCAAGAATAAGTGGGACGACGCCGGTGTCTTCGGGGACCGCCTTCGCGATCTGCCGCAAGTGATGCAGGAGATGATTGGCAGCCTCGCCCGGATTATTTTTCGCCGCCATGAAGCCGATGAAATCCGAGAGCGGCTTTTCGCGGAAGATGGCATTCACGGATGCCCCGTCGTGACTGACATGCCAACCCTGGAAGAGTTCCAAGTGATCGATGGTCACTCCCGTATTTGCCGGGTCACGTTTCAGCGAATTGAAGAGATTCTCCTCGTCCGAGCAGAAGTATTGGATGCCGCACTGTTGCATCAGCGGAATGAGTTCCGGAGCAATGGAACCTTCACTCGGCCAGAGCCCGCGTGGCGGCTTGCCAAACATGGCGGCGTGCTGTTCCACGGCAAGCGTGAGATGCGCCGCGGCATCCTGCGGCCAGTGGAAATGCTTGGGAAACTTGCGGCCCGGCAGTGAACGCTCCGCGAGCGCGGAGTCATATACAAGCGGCAGGATCGGATGGAAAAAGGGCGTCGTGGTCAACTCCGCCTGTCCGCGCTCTTCCGCCTGGCGATACTTCACGATCACGAGCCGCATGATCTCCAGATGGATATCGAGCACCCGCTGCTTTTCCTCTTCCGTAAATCCGCGCCCCTTCCGCTTCAGTTCGGCCAGTTCAGGAAAAATCCGCTCCGCAGTGTAGCCGCACCACGCGAGGTTGTACCACGTCTGCAGATCGAGAAACTCCTGCGTGGAAAAGTAGCGCAGGCCACGCCGCACTTCGTCGCGATAGAAGGTCAGGCCGCGTTTATTGAGCAGTTCCCAATAGCGCGGGAACGGCTTGACGAGATTGTCCCAGTGGATCTTGAAAAAGTTTTCGAGGATGGCGAATTTCTCCCGTTCATCGAGATCCGCCGCGGGCTTGCGCGACCAGTCGAGCCAGAGATCGGAGATCTTTCCCTCGATCAATTCCTTCAACTGCAGCATGAGGACCGGCGTGAGATTGAAATTCACGCGGATGCCCGGGAACTCCTCGATCACCGAGATCATATCGAGGTACCCCTTCACGCTGTGAAGACGCACCCAGGGCATCGTGGCCGTCTTCGTCGTGGGATCGACGTAATACGGCTGATGCATGTGCCAAAGGAAGACGACGTTTGCCATGTGCGATGGGCCGTCTCACTAAGCGGAATGTGGCCCGTGAGCAATCCTGTTCTTGAGCGATCGCTTCGAGCTATTGTTTTCTCGCGGAGACGATGTCCTTGTAGATCTCGGGAAACGCGTGCGAATCGGGAATAGGCGCAGTCCCACGCGATGCGACTTTGACTTCGTTGATCGCTGTGGCAGCAAGCCTTTCTCCAAGTCCGTCCTCAACCAAGCTCCAAAAAAGCCGCCGGTAGCCTTCGGCATTTGCGGAAATGTCCCGGTCAAGAAAGACCGTGAAATCGAATGAGCCGTCCGGATTAGCCTTGCGAGTGTAAAGCACGTCCTTGAGCCAGAATGAAACGGTCCCAGTCCGGATTTCGGAACCGTGGAAATCTCGGGGCGCTTTCAGGGCCTGGAGCTTCCAGCCAGTGATTGGTGGAGCTTCAGCCACGAACCGATCAACATCGTGGAAGAACTGCTTATTCCCCGCCCCAGTAACGATCAGGACGCGGGTTTCGGGAGTTGACTCGAAAAAGGCGGAGAAATTCGGATGCACCGTTTTCAAGTGCGTTGAAACATTGTGAACAATCGCTTCCATTTTCTTCTGTCGCTCATCGGATGGTTCTTTCGTGTACTGGAGAGCATCAGCGAATTCTGCGGAATGCGACTCGAACCATTGCCAGAACTCGATCGCGGGTGAAGAAGCGCCCGCTGCGGGTGATTGAGCTCTGGCTGAAAATGTCGCCAGAAGCAAGATGCCCACAGTTAGAAGTCGCGATAAACTACGCATCGAACGTACGTGAACCATGTACTCGTAGTTTTGGAAGCAGAAACGATCGCGCACAATGAAGTCGTCGCCTTTGCATCCATCATCCTAAAATCCCGCTGCTTGCCGGGTGAATACATCGTCCATCTTTCCCAATGCGTTTCTCCCCTCTTTCCCTGCTCACCAGCCTCGCGCTCCCATCACTGCTCTCCGCCTCCGCACTTGCCGCCGATTACTTCCCACCGCCAGACAGCGAAGGCGGGTGGCGCACGACAACGACACCGCAGGAGATCCGGGAAAAGGCCGGGCTTGACCCCGACTGGCTGGAGAAGGCCTACAGCATCTGCGAACGCGGCACGCAGAATGGCGGCTTGCTTGTCGTGCGGCACGGTTACCTGGCTTTCGAACGGTACTTCGGCCGCGCAAGCCGCAATGCCAATCCGGATATGGCGTCCACCGGCAAGGCCTTCACGAGCATTGCCTGCGGCATCATGCTGCATGAGTTCCACGACAAGATTCCGGATGGGCTCGATACCAAGGTATTCACGGAGAAATATCTCCCCGAAGCTCTTCCGCTTGATGATCCGCGCAAGGCGGACATCAAGCTGGGGCAGTTGCTCTGCATGAGCGCGGGTTACTGGGGCGAAGGTCAGGCGCCGAGCGGCATCGTGAATGGGAAAGCGACTCCGCTGCAACCGAAGCCCGGGCAGAATATCCGCGATCTCGATAACTCCTCGCTTCGCGTCCCGCTCTGGACCGATCCGGGCGCTGGGTTCTCCTATTCCTCGCCGGCACCGCACATCGCTTCCATCGTGCTCCGTCATGTAACGGGTATGGAATTGCAGGACTATATCCGTGAACGGCTCGCCAAACCGCAAGGCTGGGGCGCGTGGGGCTATTGCCTGCATCGCGGTGACTACGACATGCCGCACGCCAATGGTGCGGGCAGTACGGCCCTGCACGCGACGGACGCCCTTCGCTTTGGTTACTGCCTTCTCCACGATGGTAAGTGGAAGGGCCAGCAACTCGTGCCGTCTGACTATATCCAGCTCTGTCACTCCGCATCTCCCTACAATTCGCACACACCCTGGAGCCTGCAGTTCGAGCAAAACTCGGATGGTCATGTGATCGGTGCGCCGCGCGATGCATTCTTCAAGTCCGGCGCCGGAGGTTTTGGCATCTTCATCGTGCCGTCGCTCGATCTCGTCATTTACAAACTCGGCGGCAAAGACGGCCAGTACGATCCGGCGCTCACCGGCATTCCTCAGCCAGAGCAGAGCCAGAGTCACGACCGAGATAACTGGCAACCCATCCCCCGCGCGCCTTATAACGAAGGCAGCCTGGGTGGAGACGATGGCCTGCGCCGCGTGCTGGAGTTTGTTTCGGCAGCGGTGCGGGACTGAGTTGGTTGTTTATCGCTTCTGTGAGCCTCCAAGCCGGAGGCTTGGCAGAAGTTAGCCGGTGCGTCGAAGACCACCGGTATGGTCGAAACAACAATGCACCCTGAAAGGCGTGCCGGAAACGCAGCTTTGCAATCCGTCGCTCTGGCACTCCTCCAGAGTGCATCCGTTACTATTCGCTATCCAGTGGTCTTCGCCCCCGTATCCTCTGCCAAGCCTTCGACTTGGAAAAGCAAGATAGAAGCCCACTTAGTAAGTCATGGCGACCGCGCCGCCCGATGCGGCGCGGTGAACATCTCCCGCCTCAATTCCCGCGTAGCGTCTCAAGATACGAAATCAGATCCACGAAGTCTTCGGGCTTCAACGCCAGCGTGAGTCCCTGCGGCATCATGGAGGTTTTGACGTCCGTGCGCTTCTTCACCTCCGCGTGCTTCACCAGGTGCGGCATGCCATCGACGCCGACGATCTTCAACTCGTCATTCACATCGCTGCGAATCGCACCCACGAACGTATCGCCGCCCTTGGTCTCGATCATCACGGTTTCGAAACCAAGCGCAATGGTCCTGGATGGCTCAAGCACGCTCGTGACCAGATCCTGCCGCTTATAGTTCACACCGATCGCGGTGAGATCGGGTCCCACCTGACCGCCCTTACCACGCACAGTGTGGCAGGTTGCGCAGACGCCACCCAGCCCAGCGCTCTGGTCGTGGAATAGTTTCTCACCATACGCTGGATCGCCGGCATGCAACCAGGCGCCATCCGGCTTCGCCGCGAGCGCAAATGTGCGCTGCTTTTCATCGGGTGCTGCTTCTTTCGCTTTCACGAACTTCCCGTCCTCGAGCCCAGGCATCCGCATGGCAAATTCCCAATCGCCGCCGATATTTCCAATCTTCACGAGGAGACGGTTGACGCCCGCATCTACGTGCACCGGCACTTCGTCCTTGTCCGCCTCGTAACCGCGCGATGCGCCAAAATCGTGGACCTGTCTGCCGTTCAGCCAGATGGCGATTTGATCATCGCTGCCGCAAAGAATCTTCGCATCGGCCGCCTCGGGCGCTTCAAATTCCGTATAAGCGTAGGCGCAGACCATTCCATTATTCTGGAAGACCTTGCCGAGGTTCACATGGCCCGCGGCTGCATCACCGCTCTCATCGCGCCAGCCGACTTCCTTGCCTTCGGCATTCACGTACTTGCGGGAAAGGTCCGCTTTTCCACCAGCGGCCAGGGCGTCTTTTTCCGGAGGATGAACCGCACCCCACACGTTCTCGAAGGGTCCGAGCATCTTCCACTTTTGAATCACGCCGCTTTCGAAATATGAGCGGATCTCCGATTCGTATTCCTTGGGAATCGCTCCGCTGGCTAGACGCTCTTGAACAGTCGGCCAAACTTCATTGCGCATGCCCTTCAGCGCCTTGAGAGCGATACGGCGCGTACCGGGATTCTTGTCGGCCAGCGCCGTCAAAAGCACGGGAATCGATTGCGAATCCGGCATCGATGCGATCGCCTCGAGTGTCTCTCTTTGATACCGATGCTTCTCGGCAAGTGCGATGAGCTGAGGCAGTGCCTGCCTCGCACGCAATGAGCCCAGAGCCTTGACGGCCTCGATTTGCACGTGGCCATCCTTGTCATTCAGTACTTCGATCAGCGCATCCGCCGCATTCGCTTTGGGTCCTATGGCCGCGATCGCTTTCACCGCTGCTTCACGCACTTTCGGATCGGAATGCTTGAGTCGCGCGATCAATGCCGGAGCCGCTTCCGTCACACGAAGCCGTGCCGCTGCATCCAGCAAGGGCAAGAGAGCAGGCACACCGAGATCGGCGCCTGCGAGCTGCGCAATGGTCTTCTTCGCCTCGTCTCCGCCGATCTCGCCCACCGCCACGATTGCAGTGCGCCGGAAATCGGGATCGGCTTTTTCATCCAGGGCGATCGACGTGAAAACCTTCATCGCCTGTGGGTCGTGCTGAATACCGAGCGTTTCGATCAATTGCCGCTTCACCGCGGGATCGGCGTCCGCCGTCAGCCTCGCGCGCAATGCGGAAAAAGCCTTGTCCTGAATCGCCGCCGATAGCTTCGGCAGCTTCGCCGCGGCGTCTCCCGTCGGTCCGGAAAGCTGTATTTGCGCGAATGCTTCAGCGGCAGCCTCACGAACACTCGCATCACCATCCGCCAAGGCCACAACGAGAGCATCGATGGCCTTCTCGGTGCCGGACCATGGAACGGCGGAAAGCGGCTGCGGATTCTTCACCGGCTGCGTTCCCCACCAGTGACCGTCGTAGGGCATGGGCAGCAACGCCGCATGACCGAGCGCCGCCACCGCCAGAGCGCGCACGCCGGCATCCGTATCATGTGCCAGTTGCGTGAGAACTTCCGTCGCCGAATCCTGATAAACACTGCCGATCGCCAGCCACGCCTGCTCGCGGATGCGCGAATCCTGGGTCTTTAATTCCGGGGCGACAAGCGGCCATTCACCGATCTTCGCCACCGCAACGCGCACCGCATAACGCACCCAGCGATCTTCATCGCCCAGCGTTTTGAGCAGAGCGGGAGTGGCACTCTTCGCCGCCATGCGGCCCAGGCCAATGGCCGATTGCAGCCGCACTTCCGGATCAGAATCTTTGAGCAGCCCAATCAGTTCCGCGGTTGCATCATCCGCGTGCCGCAGCGCGAGTTCGCGCACGGCCTGCGCGCGCACCACCGCATCTGAATCCGCGAGCACCTGGCGAATAAGCCCGCTCACCTTGCTGCGAAGCTCCGGAGAGCCGTCTCCAATCAAATCCATCGCCCAGATCGCATGCGCCTTCTTCACAGCCGGAGCACCGCCGTCGTGCAGGACTTCAATCAAAGCCGGGATCGTGCTTTCGCCCCGTTTCACCAGCGCCCACTCCGCGCGGAGCCGCTGGTCGCGATCGGGATGATTCAGCGCGGCGATCAATTCCTTGGTGGGAGCCTTGGTTTCATCCCTCAAACGCGCTGCCGGTTTTGCATCCGGCCAGCTCACGCGCCACACGGCACCTACCGTTTTTGGGCCCTTCCAGCCACCCCATTGCCAGTCGGCAATAAGCAGTGATCCATCTGCGGCCACAGCCAATTCCATGGGCCGAAAATCGGTACCTTTCTCCGCCTGTACGACGATCTTGTCGCCGCCGTACTTGAACGTCGCACCTTCACGGGCCGCATCGTACATGAAAACGTTGCCCCGGCCCCATTCGGAGAAGAACAGCTTCCCACGATATTCCTCGGGCAAACCATCGCTGAGATAGCAAAGCCCGCCAGTCGGCGATCCACCGCCAAAGTCCGTCATCGCGGGTAGGAAGAGCTCATTCGTTCCTGATCCCGGCAGGAACTGCGGCTTGATTGGCCCCGCCTTCATCATGCCATTCGTCGCATCCTTTTTGAAGTAGAAGGGATAGCCGTAATAGCCGCTTTCGATGTGGTGCGTCACGCGTGTCCACCAGCCGTTGCCGTCATCCGTATTATCATTCGTAAAAGCGCGATCGAACGCATCGAGATCGACTTCCAGGTGATTCCGCGTGCCACCGGAAAAGACCTCCAGTTGCGTACCATCCGGACGACAACGAACGATTCCCCCGCCCCACAGGGTGATTTGCGAGCCGTCCTTGCCAGTCGCGTTCAGGATGCCGCGATCTCCGGAGCTGATGTAGAGAAAACCGTCCATGCCTACGGCGATGCCGGAGACCACGTGATCGTTCAGTCCGTCATACGGCGGAATGCCGAGATTCGTCACCAAATCCTCGCGAACGTCCGCCACTCCGTCGCCATCGGTATCCTTGAACCGCGTGAGCAACGGATCATGCACCACGTACAGCCAGCCGTCGTGCCACACCATGCCCGCGGGAGAATACAAGCCGGTGGCGAAAACCGTGCGCTTTCGATCCGCGCCCGTACCCGTGTATTTCACGATGGTACATTCCGGCTTTGCCGTATTCAGGCGCCCATCGCGAGGATCGTTCCCGACAAAGACCGCCCCGTCGGGGCTCGCGGCCACAGTTGTGCACGCTTCCACGTCCGGATAACTGGCGAGGCACTCGACCTTCAGCTTCGGGTCGTTGAGAACGAGCGGCTTTGGTTGGCTCTGGGCAAATGAGGGGATGCCGCAGAGGGAGGAAAGCAAGCAAAGCGCGGAGAAACGCCGGATGGTCATGAATCGTTTGGTGGTGAGGAGTCTCTCGTTAACCGCCCGCCTATTGGTTTCTTGGGGAAGAAGGCGGCGATCCACCTGCCGGGCATTTCAAACCATAAAAAGAAAAGGCCGCCGCGATACTCCCCAGCACCGCGGCGGCCGTCCTCGAACTACCGCCCCTCAGCGGTAGAAATTGGTCACGACCAAAAATTGGAAAAACTCAACGGAGGACGAGGAAACAGGTTGATTGGGTGGAGACGAAACCGGCGACTGGCAGATGAAGCGCGGCAGGTGGTTTCGATTCGCCACTAGATTCACCGGATCCTTTCATTCCCGCCAGTCGCATAGAGATGTGAGTTTGTATGCACCTCGATTTCCGATGAGCAACCACCCACGTAGCGCAGGCGCTGAATATGGAAAGCCGGGGACTTGTTCATGGAACGAATGATCAGGGATGGATTTGCTTTTGGGTATGTGCGGTGCCGCTCAGGGCAACAGTTATGACATAAGGACTTCCCAGCCTTTTTGACTACCTATCCAATCGGGTACATTTGCTAACGGTCATACCCGACTAGCTAAAAGTGAGCATCAACGTCCATGAGAGGACGCGACAAGTCGCGCTCGCACCTTTGGAGGACTCTCTGCAGTGCAAAATGCCAAGGATCAGCAAGTCTGCTTTCGAAAGCCACGGAGCTTTCGATAAGCGTATTCGCGAGCGGCGCGAATACCTCAGCCCGAAATCCCCCTTCGGCTCGAAACGTTCTTTTATTTCAAACGCCAATCACCCACTGCTCCTCCGCTCACACCTTCTGCGCCGACCCCTGCGGATCGCGTACCGACCGCCTGATCATGGACATCAACCGCTCACGAGCGTCTTCTCGGGGCGGGTGCGGATCGAGGCTGAGCGCGAATACGGCGTGCAGCTTCCGGCATTCCTGGATGTACTCCTCCGCAGCTGCGCCAAATCGGCGTCGTCCTTCCTCAAACGAAACCATTTCCTCTTCATCCAGCGCCCCCAAAATATACAGGCGAGCGTGTTGCTGGAATTCTTCGAATTTCATTGCGGAGCCTCCAACGCTTGTTTTTGCACGATTTGCGGTCCGAACACAAGCAACGATTGCACCCCCGCCCCGGATCCCGCACGGCGCACCGTCCGTCCGGGGAAAAACCGGCGAACTGTCGGCATCGATCTTTTTTCCTGCCGGCCCGGCATTCGTTTTTCGGCTGTCACTGATAAATCCATTCATAATGTACTTCGGACGACAGCCTGCCGCCGGGTGCGCAAACACACTGTAGATGTGCATTGACCCATCGGCGTTCGGCGTTACCTTCCACCGCTCGCCAAATGAGCACGCTCAACAAAAAGTTCCCGCGCCTTCTGCCGGAACCGATCAAGAAAGGCATCAAAGCCGCCGATCTGATCGATACGGCCTTCAAAGCATACAACGGGGGACGCCTTGCGGAAGGCTGCCGCCTGTTTACCGAAAAGATGATCGCCGGCGACGGCACCGTCGGCATGTCTCTTACCGGCGCATTGACGCCGGCAGGTTTGGGGAAATCGGCCATCATACCGCTGATGAAGGCCGGATTCGTCGACTGGATCATTTCGACCGGTGCGAATCTTTACCATGATCTGCACTACGGTCTCGGCATGGAACTCTACGCCGGCTCCCCATTCCTCGACGATGTCCAGTTGCGCCACGAAGGGGTGATCCGTATTTACGACGTCCTGTTCGACTATGACGTGCTGCTCGATACCGACGCTTTCGTGCGGCAGGCCATCCAGGGGCCGGAATTCCAGCACACCATGGGCACCGATGAATTCCATTATCTGCTTGGCCGCTACGTCTATGAACGCGAACGCAAACTCGGGCTCAAGGAAACCAGCGTCCTGAGCGCCGGCTACCAGTATGGCGTCCCGATTTTCACCAGTTCGCCCGGTGACAGTTCGATCGGCATGAATGTCGCCGCCATGGCCCTGCGCGATTCGAAGCTTCAGTTCGACGTGAATCGCGACGTCAACCAGACCGCCGCGATCGTCTACGGCGCAAAATCAGGTGGCGCAACTTCCAGCGTCTTCATCCTGGGAGGCGGCTCGCCGAAGAATTTCATGCTCCAGACTGAGCCGCAGATCCAGGAGGTCATGGGCATCGAAGAGCGTGGGCACGATTACTTCCTGCAATGCACCGATGCCCGCCCGGATACCGGCGGACTCTCCGGCGCGACTCCTGCTGAAGCAGTCAGTTGGGGAAAAATCGATCCGTCCAATCTACCTGATTGCGTCGTTTGCTATGCGGACTCGACGATCACGCTGCCGCTCATCACGGCCTATGCGCTGACCAAAGTCGCACCGCGCCGCCGCAAGGAGCTCTACAAGCATCGCGACGAGCTGTACGGGAATCTCCGCGAACAATATTTCAAACACGGGAAAGTCGAAAAGATCGAACATCGCACCGACCTTACGAAACCGAAGCGCAACGGACAGAAGGCGGCTTCGAAAGCCGTACGCGGCCGTTCCGGCCGTTCGGTGACAGGCACCAGCAGATCCAAAAATGCAACGTAGAAGACCAGACGCCCGCACGCTCCTTTACGAGCGTATCCGCACCTCCCCGCCGAAATTTGTCCACGTCACGGGCGTTCCGTACGTGGTTGAGATCCCGCCGGCGACGGATCCCGCGGAGGCCGATCACGTCTGGCTCACGTTGGAAGTTCCATCATTGGGAAGGATTCGCACCGTGATCAACACGGTGTCCCGTTTGAACCGCACAGCTGGTCAGGATGCCCGAGTCCGCGTCGCCATTCAAAGCAGCACCTGGACGGAAAAACCGGAAACCGGTCTGCTGGAATCCGATGGCCAGAACTACGCGGTCGTGGAGGCCTCCAGCAAGGTGAAGTATGATGAGTACGATCAGGCGGCGCTGGCAGAACTGCTTTCGAACCGGGCCAAAACTGCGGTTCGCGCCGAGGTCTGGGGAGATCTGTATGCACGCGACCATCTGGGAGTCCGCCAGATTCACAGCCGCCGGGCGAGCAAAGCCGTGACCGAGGACATCGTCGGACGCGACGGCGCGCTAAAGTTGTACTATCCGGAAGAAAACAAAGCCGAACTCTTCCTCTTCAAGTTCTACGGGCAGCCTTGAGCGAACGGAAGTGACCACCCTGAAGAACTGCTGCGGCCTGAATTTGCACCGCCTTGCAAGGCGCGCGATTTTTGCGCTCTGTTCCTTGTTGTTGTTGTGCGCGAATTTTCCGTGCGTTGCCAAGGATCCGCGGAAAGATCCACTCGACAAAAAAGTCGAGGCGCTCTTCGACAAAGCAAAGAGTACCGGCGATCAATTCGAAGCGGCTGAAGCCGGCAAGAAGCTTTGGGACGAGGAGATGAACCGCGTGTATCAGGAGCTGAAAAAAAAGCTCTCGCCGGCCGCAGCCACAGCCTTGCAAAACTCGCAGCGAAAATGGTTGGAATGGCGCGACAGCGAATTTACCGCCATCAACGCTTACTATGATCAATTCAAGGGCACGATGTACGGCCCGATGAGAGTTGGCGATAAGATGGATATCATTCGCGATCGCACGCTCTACCTTCGCGATCAGCTCTCAATGCTCGACGAGCTCTAGATCCACCTGCTCTCCTAGCAGGCTTTTATGCGTCAGGCAGAGAGCCGGCGCACGATACCCAAAAATCACTTTATGCGCATTGTCCGCCACACCGACAAAGACTTCGCCAAATCGCTGGCCAGCTTTCAGCGCCGGGCCATTCCGGCACCTGCAGTCGAAGATACTGTCCGCGAAATCATCTCGGCTGTTCGTTCCCGCGGCGACGCCGCACTGCTCGAATACCACGCCAAATTCGTCGGCCCCACGCTTGCGGCGAAGCAGCTTCGCGAAACACGCAAGCCTTGTGTGGACGCTGCGACCCAGGAAGCAATCGCGACAGCCCACGCCAATGTGTCGGCCTTCGCGCAACGCAGCCTGCGCAAAGGCTGGACCGCTAAGAATGCCCAGGGTGCGACGGTCGGTGAACGCTTCGATCCTTTCCAGCGGGTCGGCATCTATGTACCCGGCGGCACGGCTCCGCTCGTCTCCACCGCGGTCATGACGGTTACCTTTGCCGCGGCGGCAGGCGTTCCGGAGATCGTCGTCGCCACGCCGTCGGATGCCTCCGGGCGCGTGAACGACGCGCTTCTCTACGCCTTGCATCAGGCAGGAGCGACGGAGATTTACAAGGTTGGTGGCGCGCAGGCGATCGCCGCCCTCGCTTACGGAACAAAGACCATCGCGCCCGTCGCCAAGATCTTTGGACCGGGTAATTCCTATGTGGTCGAAGCCAAACGCCAGGCCTTCGGAGCGGTCTCCATCGATCTTCTGCCTGGGCCGAGCGAAATTCTCGTCCTGGCCGATGCCACCGCCAATCCCGCCTGGATTGCTGCCGATCTTCTTGCCCAAGCCGAACACGGTAAAGGCAGCCAGATTCTCTTCGTCACTAACTCCGCGAAATTGCTCACGGCGGTCAACGTGGAGATCAAGCTCCAGTGCGCCACACTCAGTCGGCAGGAGCACCTCGCCGATGTCATCGATAAGTATTGCACGCTGGTGCAGGTGAAGTCACTCAAGGATGGCATCGCCATCGCCAATGATTTCGCACCTGAACACATCGCCATCGTGGCGAAGGACGACGAAAAAATCGCCGAGCAAATCCGGACGAGCGGCGCGATTTTCCTTGGCCCATACTCCGCCGTGGTCGCGGGCGATTTCCTCGCCGGTCCGAGTCACACGCTACCCACCGGAGGCGCCGGAAAATCCTTCCCGGGGTTGACTGCAGAGATGTTTCAGCGCCGCACGAGCATCGTTCGCTTCGACGAAAAATCGCTCCGCAAGTCACTGCCGACGATCGCGAAATTCAGCGAGATCGAAGGACTCGATGCGCACGGCAGATCGGCGGCGATTCGGCTGGGGATGTAAGTGACGAACGACTTATAGCAATATAAGCTTGGTATCGCCATTCCAGCCCGGCAGGGCGAATGGCGCTTAAATAAGCGATTGCTCTGCCTGAGTTCAGGCCCGGAGGGCCGTTGGACAGTAGCTCCGGGCGACAGCCCGGAGATGGTACGGGTGTGGGCCAGCCCTGGAGGGGCGTCGGAGCACCAGACGCAGCAAAAACGCACGGGCGATGTTCTGTAAAGAAGCGGCCTTTATAGTTACGAACGCACAGGAATCCGACGCCCCATCCGGGGCTGCCCGCCCGTCTTCGGTTCTCCGGGCTATTCGCCCGGAGCTACTGTCCAA